>JACCDN010495347.1_pt1 | contig 127640 bp, 110 predicted proteins | sample 7441691 | NCBI WGS metagenome assembly JACCDN01 (sample SAMN15323439, study PRJNA562643) | freshwater metagenome | isolation source: river surface water | place: USA:Blue River Watershed | collected 2017-08-16 | reverse complement strand
GTTCCCTTCTGCTTAAACGGCTTCTTACCTGAACCAGAAGTTTCACCACGGTTCTTAGCCTTTTGAGTACCTTGACGTGCAGCTGCAAGTTGTTATCTTATCTATTAAGTAAATATATGAGTTCTGAAAAGAAAACAGAAGAAACAAATATAACGGCAAGTGAACAAGATAGGAGAATTGTATACGATGGTGTACAAGATTCAATATTACAAAGACAAAATATGATGTTAGAGATGCAAAAACAAAATGATCAACATAAAAAATCATTAGCTACAACGTGCGCGCCGAGCGCATGGGCTGGCTCCCCAGCGCACCACAGTTGCAAACCAACTCCATGCAAGTGGTGAAGGACGCAACCGCCGCTGGCATGGACCCCAAAGACTACGTGGTCCAGTCGCTCAAAGACGGCTCTTTAAAGATGAGCTGCGAAGACCCGGACCACCCCGCCAACTGGCCGCGCAACATGTTCGTGTGGCGCTCCAACCTGCTGGGCTCCAGCGGCAAGGGCCATGAATACTTCATGAAGCACCTGCTGGGCACCACCCATGGCGTGCAGGGCAAAGACCTGGGCGCTGACGAAGCCAAACCGGCTGAAGTAACTTGGCATGACAAAGCCCCTGAGGGCAAGCTGGACCTGTTGGTGACGCTGGACTTCCGTATGAGCACCACCTGCCTGTACTCCGACATCGTCTTACCCACCGCCACCTGGTACGAGAAGAATGACCTCAACACCAGCGACATGCACCCGTTCATCCACCCACTATCCACCGCGGTGGACCCGGCGTGGCAGTCACGCAGCGACTGGGAAATCTACAAAGGCTTTGCAGAGACCTACAGCAAGGTGTGTGTGGGCCACTTGGGCGTAGAGAAGGAAGTGGTGCTCACACCGCTGATGCATGACACGCCGGCCGAGCTGGCGCAGCCCTTTGACGTGAAGGACTGGAAACGCGGCGAGTGCGATTTGATCCCCGGCAAGACAGCCCCGCAAATCGCCGTGATTGAACGCGACTACCCTAACACCTTCAAGCGCTTTACAGCCCTGGGGCCCTTGATGGACAAGGCCGGAAATGGCGGTAAGGGTATTGGCTGGGATACCAAGACCGAAGTCAAACAACTGGGCGATCTCAATGGCCGCGTGCATGCCGCTGGCGTAACCAAAGGCATGGCCAAGATCGAAACCGATATTGATGCCTGCGAAGTCGTGTTGCAACTCGCCCCCGAGACCAATGGACACGTGGCAGTAAAAGCGTGGGAGGCTCTCTCCAAGATTACCGGCCGCGACCACACGCACTTGGCGCTGCACCGCGAGGACGAAAAAATCCGCTTCCGCGACATCCAGGCGCAGCCGCGAAAGATCATCAGTTCACCCACCTGGAGCGGCATTGAAAGCGAGACCGTCTCCTACAACGCGGGCTACACCAATGTGCATGAGCTGATCCCATGGCGCACCCTCACCGGCCGTCAACACTTCTACCTGGACCACCCCTGGATGATCGCGTTCGGCGAAGGGCTCTCCAGCTACCGTCCGCCCGTGGACCTGAAAACCGTGGGCGACATCATGAACCGCAAGCCCAATGGCAACACGGAGATATCGCTCAACTTCATCACACCGCACCAGAAATGGGGTATTCACTCCACCTATACGGACAACCTGATGATGCTCACGTTGAACCGGGGCGGCCCTGTGATTTGGCTCAGTGAGACCGACGCCAAGAGCGCGGGCATTGTGGACAACGACTGGGTGGAACTATTCAACACCAATGGTGCCATTGCGGCCCGTGCGGTGGTCAGCCAGCGGGTCAACCCCGGCATGGTGATGATGTACCACGCACAGGAGAAAATCATCAACACACCCGGCGCGGAGATCACCGGCACACGCGGCGGCATTCACAACTCGGTCACCCGGATTGTGACCAAACCGACCCACATGATTGGCGGCTACGCGCAGTTTAGCTACGGCTTCAATTACTACGGAACCATTGGCACCAACCGCGATGAGTTTGTGGTGGTGCGCAAGATGCGCAAGATCGACTGGCTCGATGGCGAGTCCGCTACACCGACCATTCAAGCCTAAGGAGAAAGACCATGAAAATACGCGCCCAAATCGCCATGGTGCTGAACCTGGACAAATGCATCGGTTGCCACACTTGCTCGGTCACCTGCAAAAACGTATGGACCAGCCGCCCCGGCATGGAATACGCCTGGTTCAACAATGTCGAGACCAAACCCGGCATTGGCTACCCCAAAGACTGGGAAAACCAGGACAAGTGGAACGGTGGATGGACCCGCAAGGCCGATGGCTCGATCGAGCCCAAGCAAGGCGGCAAATGGAAGCTGCTCATGCGCATCTTCTCCAACCCCAACATGCCGCAGATTGACGACTACTACGAACCCTTTACCTTTGACTACGACCACCTGCAGTCGGCCAAGGAGACCAAGGCTCCGCCAACCGCCCGCCCCCGCAGCCTGATCACCGGCAAGCGCATGGAAAAAATCGAATGGGGTCCGAACTGGGAAGAGATATTGGGCGGCGAGTTTTCCAAACGCAGCAAGGATGCCAATCTGGCCAACTTCGACCAAGTCCAAAAGGACATGGTCGGGCAGTTTGAAAACACCTTCATGATGTACTTGCCACGCCTGTGCGAGCACTGTCTCAACCCTGCCTGTGTAGCCTCCTGCCCATCGGGCTCGATCTACAAGCGCGAGGAAGACGGCATTGTGCTGATCGACCAGGACAAGTGCCGCGGCTGGCGCATGTGCGTATCGGGTTGCCCCTACAAGAAGATCTACTTCAACTGGAAGAGTGGCAAGGCCGAGAAATGCATCTTTTGCTACCCCCGCATTGAAGCGGGTCAACCCACCGTGTGCTCGGAAACCTGCGTAGGCCGCATTCGCTATCTAGGCGTGGTGCTGTATGACGCAGACCGCATTGCAGAAGCCGCCAGCGTCGAGAATGAAAAAGACCTGTACCAAGCACAGCTGGACATCTTCCTCAACCCCAATGATCCTGCAGTCATTGAGCAAGCACGCAAAGACGGCATTCCGGAAGCATGGCTTGCTGGCGCGCGCAATAGCCCCGTCTACAAGATGGCGGTGGATTGGAAAGTTGCGTTGCCCTTGCACCCCGAGTACCGCACGCTGCCCATGGTCTGGTATGTGCCGCCGTTGTCGCCGATTACTTCGGCCACCAACGCCGGACACCTAGGCATGAACGGTGAGATTCCAGACATTGCGCAGATGCGTATCCCGGTGCAGTACCTCGCCAACTTGCTGACAGCTGGCGACACGGAACCCGTGATTCGCGCACTGCAACGCATGCTGGCCATGCGCGCCTTTCAGCGCAGCAAGCATGTGGACCAGATTGAAAACCTGGCGGTGCTGGAGCAAACCGGGCTCACGGTGGAGCAAGTCGAAGAGATGTACCAGATCATGGCGATTGCCAATTACGAGGATCGGTTTGTGATTCCGTCCACGCACCGCGAGTACGCTGAAAACACCTTTGACCTGCGCGGGGGCTGCGGCTTCTCGTTCGGCAATGGTTGCTCAGACGGGGCCTCAACGACCAGTCTGTTTGGTGGCACCAAGGCGCGCACCATTCCCATCAAATCCATGGTCTAAACATGAAAAACAACCGCTATTCCCTACGCGCTCTGGCCTTGTTGCTGGGCTACCCCGACCAATCATTGCGTTCCAATCTGACAGAACTGCTATCTGCCATGGACCAGGAGGATGTCATTCCTGCCGCACGCCGCAAAGAACTGCAGGCGCTTGCTGCCGACCTGCTGCGCCTTGACCCCATGGACGTCGAGGCACGCTATGTCGAAACGTTTGACCGGGGACGCGCCACATCGCTGCACCTGTTCGAACATGTGCACGGCGACTCGCGTGACCGTGGGCCGGCCATGATTGATTTGATGCAAACCTATGGAAAGGCCGGTTTGCGCATGGCCCCCCATGAGCTGCCAGACCACTTGTGTGTGGTGCTGGAGTTTGCCTCCACGCAACCACCCCAGGTTGCCAAAGAATTCCTGGGGGAAATGGCCCACATCTTGACGTCGATCTTCAGTGCATTGGTTCAGCGCAGCAGCCCCTATGCGTCTGCCGTGGCCGCGGTGCTGGAATTGGCAGGGCAAAAGGTTCAATCGGTTTCCGTGGCAGCGGAAGAGTCCATGGACGATGTGTGGCAGGAGCCTGAAGCTTTTTCGGGGTGCAGCACCAAAGGCCAAAGCAAACCCGGTGAAGCACAGCCCATTCACTTTGTACGTAAAGCGGCACCCCAAAAACAAGGAGCGCAAGCATGAATTACCTCAACCACTTACTGTTTGGAATCTATCCCTACCTTTGCATCACGGTTTTTTTGCTGGGTAGCTTGGTGCGCTTTGACCGTGACCAATACACGTGGAAGAGTGACTCATCGCAGCTACTGCGCACCGGGCAATTGCGCTTGGGCAGCAACTTGTTCCATGTGGGCGTGCTGTTCCTCTTTTTCGGCCACACGTTTGGCATGTTGACGCCGCACTTTATGTACGAGCACTTCATCAGCGCGGGTTCCAAGCAAGTCGTAGCCATGGTGTCGGGCGGTCTGTTTGGATTGCTGGGCTTTGCAGGTGTCTCCATCCTGTTGCACCGGCGTCTGAGTGACGAGCGCATTCGCATCAACTCCAAGACCAGTGACATTGTGTTGCTGGTCCTGTTGTGGCTGCAACTGGCCTTGGGGCTGGCAACCATTCCCCTGTCGGCGCAGCACCTCGATGGCAGCATGATGATGAAACTCGCCGAGTGGGCGCAGCGCATCGTGACCTTCCAGGCCGGTGCGCCCGAGCTGTTGGCTGAGGCGGGCATCATCTTCAAGCTGCACATGTTTCTGGGCATGTCCATCTTCTTGATCTTTCCGTTTACCCGGCTGGTCCACGTATGGAGCGGCTTTGGTGCAGCAGCCTATTTGGTGCGCCCCTACCAGGTGGTGCGCAGCCGCAAATTGGGCATGACACCCACCATGCCGCTAAGCCAGACTGACCATACGCATTAAGGAGCCGCCATGACGATGACATCTGTGCAAACCACAACACCGGCTGCCGGCCCCACAGGGTGTGGCGGAGCGTCGTGCCAGTGCGGGGGAACTACTTCTGCCGCACAGCCAGCCACCTCCACACCGCCCAGCATCAACGGCATCTACCTGTTCGCGCCAGGACAGCCCGATCCAGCCCTGGATATGCGTGAGGTGGCCTATGCAGAACTGCTGCGCCAAGAGGCCGTCCGTCAAGGCCTTCTGCCAATGAGCAGAAGCCTTGTGGCGCCCGAACTGAGCGACGCGGACCGCCAGGTTCTGGAGGCGATGGTCGACACAGCGGTTGCCGTGCCCGAGCCAACCCCGGCGGAGTGCCAACGGTACTATGAAGCCAATGCCGCGCAGTATGTGGTGGGTCAAGCACTGCATTTGCGCCACATCCTGTTTGCAGTAACGCCTGGCGTACCTGTGCAAGCACTGGCGACCCACGCCGAAAAGGCACTTTTGGAACTCTTGCACAAAGACGCAGCGCCAGGCCGGTTTGAAGCATTAGCCGCCGAGCTGTCGAACTGCCCCACCAGCCAGCAGGGCGGAGATCTGGGCTGGGTCGAGCCGCAAGATTGCGCTCCGGAGTTGGCACGCGCACTGTTTCACGATGCCCATGCCCAGCGCAGCACCGGCGTGCATACCGCGCTGGTGCACTCGCGATTTGGCTTCCACATCGTCGAAATACTGGCGCGCCGCGAGGGGCAACAAAAGCAATATACCGATGTGCAGAACCGCATTGCCGCGCAACTGAGCTTGCAAACGCGCAGCAAAGCAATGCACCAGTACATGAGCCTGCTCGTAGGGGCGGCCCTAGTGGAGGGTATTGAACTGGAGGGGGCCGACTCACCCCTGCTGCAATGACCCAGGAAGTAGAGCCGGACGAGCTGCTGCTGCGCCTGCGGCATTTCCATTCCGACTATTTTCCGTTGCACCAGCAGCGGTTTCAGGATCTGGTGACGCAGGGTCAACACCCTAAGACACTGTTCATCGGGTGCTCCGATTCACGGCTCGTTCCGTATCTGTTGACGGGTGCAGAGCCGGGGGAGTTGTTCATTGTGCGCAACGTGGGTGCCTTTGTGCCACCCTACGACCAATCCCATGGGCTACACGGAACCATGGCGGCGATCGAGTTCGCCGTATTGAGTCTGAAAGTGGAGCGCATCGTGGTGTGCGGCCACACCCATTGCGGGGCCATCCGCGTAGCCTACGAAGGTGCGCCGCAAGAGGCCATAGCCCTCAAAGCGTGGTTACGTCTGGCGCAAGACGCGTTGTTGCCGGTGCAGCCCAGCCCAGAGGCTCTGTGCCGCACTGAACAGCGTTCTGTTGTATTGCAACTGGAACGTTTGATGGACTACCCGATGGTTCGCCGAGAAGTAGAGGCCGGCAACTTGACTTTGCATGGTTGGCACTACGTCATTGAAGACGGAGAAATTCACATATTTGATGTACAGCAGGGCCAGTTTGTGCCGGCTTCTGAGGCCACGAGCAGCGGAACCGGACCCTACGTGCCGTATGTGGAATCTGATGGGCACATGCTCTCTTATTGACAAACCTATTCGCCAAACACAGCGCTCGATCATGCACATCTCGAATTTTGACGACCTTCTTACCGCCGCGCGCAACCAATCCACGGCACAACGCCTGCTCTTTGTTTTCACCGCCATTGAGCTTCCCGCCGATAGTACGGAGCAACAACGTGCAGACTTTGCCGCTGGGCGCGGGGGAGCATTCACGCCGTTGATGTGCGTAGACCGGAGCCCACAAGAGGTCCACTCTTTCACGGAGTTGTGCCGCGAGGCCACGCAATTTGACCAGCCGTGGCGCATGGTGTTTGCTGCAGCACTATCTGGCACGGCCGGATGCCCGCCCTCAGAGCCTGCCATCGCAATGGCATTGCAGCGCATGGTGGATGATGTCAAAGAGGGCCGCTTGGGCGCCTACATTCCTTTCGACACGCACGGAGAGCCCGTTCAGATTGGGTAGCCCCGTTGCCAGCCCCAATGGGGCATGCACATTGGCTGATTTGCCGGTGCACGCCGTGTTGGGCCACAATCACACCATGAAAAAAATTCTCATCCCTCTGCTGGTGACGATTCTGATGGCGCACCCGGCTGTCAACGCGCAAGACACACCACAAACCCAATTGCCACGGACAACCTTGTCCATCGGGATTCACCAGATCGACGCCCAAGTGGCCTTGACACCCGAGCAACGGGAGATTGGCCTCATGTATCGCAAAGAAATGCCCCAAAACGAAGGGATGCTTTTCGCGTTTGAGAACCCGACCCGCCTGTGCTTCTGGATGAAAAATACGCTGTTGCCATTGACGGCAGCGTTTATTGCCGACGATGGCACCGTTGTCAATCTGGAAAACATGAAACCCCAAACAACCGAATCGCATTGTTCGGCCAAGCCCGTGCGCTTTGTTCTGGAGATGAATCAGGGTTGGTTTGCCAAAAAGGGCGTGAAGGCCGGTTCAAAAATTGCCGGCAAACCATTTGCACAATAAAAAAAGCCGACCCGATGGTCGGCTTTTTTAATTCAGCCCCAGCACTTTAGGCAAAGTTGCCTTCTGCAAAGCTCCAGTTGACCAATTTTTCGAAATAGGTTTCAACAAATTTCTGGCGCAGATTGCGGTAGTCAATGTAGTAGGCATGCTCCCAAACGTCCACTGTCAACAAAGCCTTGTCTGCTGTGGTCAATGGAGTGCCAGCTGCGCCCATGTTGACGATATCAACCGAACCATCGGCCTTCTTGACCAACCAGGTCCAGCCAGAACCAAAATTACCCACAGCGGACTTCACAAAGGCTTCCTTGAACGCGGCATAGCTGCCCCATTTTGCGGTAATTGCAGTCGCCAATGCTCCAGAAGGCTCACCGCCACCATTGGGCTTCATGCAATTCCAGAAGAAGGTGTGATTCCAGATTTGTGCGGAGTTGTTGTAGATACCACCCGAGGATTTTTTGATAATTTCTTCAAGCGACATGCTTTCAAATTCGGTGCCCTTTTGGAGATTATTCAAGTTGACCACGTAGGCGTTGTGGTGCTTGCCATGGTGAAACTCCAGTGTCTCTTTGGAGTAAGCAGGTGCAAGTGCATCGATTGCATAAGGCAGTGCTGGCAGGGTGTGTTCCATGGAATCCTCTCAGTTGGTGGGCAAAAAAGCTTGATTGTAGGAATTATTTCGACCCTAACCCGCCAATGGTCAAGTCAACCGTACCGTCAGCAAGGGTTGCACGCACCTTTTCGCCGGCAACCGCACGGGCGACACGGTCCAGCGTGTGGCCATGCTCCAGCGTCAACCAGGCGTATCCTCGCTGCAAGACCAACGAAGGGTCCAGCAGGCCCAGCCGTAAGCCAGCACGGTGACAACGGTCCTGCGATTCCACCAAGGTGCGTTGCACACGGGCGTCCCATTGCTGACTGTGCTGGTCCACTCTGGAATGCATAGCGTGTAAGGCCATACGGGCTCCATGCTGCAGCTTCTGTTGTGCTGCAGACAACATCAGCTGCTGTCGATTGACCAAGGTTGACGGTCGCCCCAGGTGCGCGCTGGCCTGATCCAAGCGCTGCGCATGCTTCTCTAACGCCCGAAGCATGGCATCGCCCAGTCTCCCTTCAATGGCCTCCATGACACCCAGCCAGACCGCCAGTGGCTCGGACACCATTTCCGCAGCAGCTGTGGGCGTGGGTGCGCGTATGTCGGCAACGAAATCGGCAATCGTGAAGTCCGTCTCATGGCCTACACCGCAGATAACGGGAACCGGGCTGCGGGCAATGGTGCGGGCCAACGCCTCATCATTAAACGCCCACAAATCCTCCATAGCCCCGCCGCCGCGCACCAGCAAGATGACGTCAATCTGAACACCTGACAGGTCGCCAGGTGCCTCTGCAATGCCGTACAAACTCGTCAAGGCCTGCGTTAATTCACCCGGTGCGCCATCACCCTGGACAGAAGCCGGTACCAAGAGCACCGGTATGTGTGGCACTCTGCGCCGCAGGGTGATCACGACATCGCGCAAGGCTGCTGCCCCCAATGAGGTAACAAGGCCAATCCCGCGTGGCATCACGTGCAACGGGCGCTTGCGGCCACTATCAAACAGGCCTTCTTGTTCCAGCTTTGCCTTGAGTTTGAAAAATTGCTCAAACAACGTGCCCTGGCCTGCGGGACGCATGCTTTCCACGACCAATTGCAGTTCGCCACGTGTTTCGTAGACACCCAGCCGGCCCCGCACCTCCACGCGCGCGCCATCGCGCGGACTGAAGTCCAACAGTCCAGCGGCCCGCCGGAACATCGCGCAGCGAATTTGTCCCGTTTCGTCCTTGAGCGAAAAATAGCAGTGCCCACTGGCAGCACGCGTGAATCCGCTGATTTCGCCGGCTACGGTTACCGGGTTGAAACGCGCGTCCATTGCGTCGGCAATGGCTCTGCACAGAGCGCCTACTTGCCAGACGCGTGACGGTTGTCCATCGTAGTGTTCAGATTCCATCTATTTCTTTTGTTTTGACAATCGACATCGCGCATTTGAAGCCATGTGCGAGTCGGTCTGCGCCATAATCGCAGAGCATTTCATCAGCACGGAGTGACCATTTGTTTTCCATCATACAAGCCGCCGGCTGGCCAATCTGGCCTCTCATCGCCTGTTCCGTCCTCGCATTGGCCATAGTTATTGACCGCTTTATCAGCCTGAAGGGGGCCAAAGTGGCACCGCCACGCTTGCTCGATGAAGTGTTAAAGATTACGCGCACCGCCATCCCCAGCCCCGACGTGGTCACGCAATTGGAAAAAAACTCTGCCTTGGGCGAAGTACTTGCCAGTGGGCTGCGGGCCATTAATTCAGACCCCCGCTGCACCGAAGACGATTTGCGCGCAACCATGGAGAGTACGGGCCGCATTGTGGCGCATCGTCTGGAACAGCGCCTGAGCGCACTTGCAACCATTGCCTCGGCTGCGCCACTGATGGGGTTATTTGGCACCGTCGTTGGCATGATCGAAATTTTTGGCTCCCAAGCCCCAGGCGGTGCTACCGGCGGAAACCCGGCACAACTGGCGCACGGCATATCCATTGCCCTGTACAACACAGCCTTTGGCCTGATTGTTGCCATTCCGTCGCTCATCTTCTGGCGGTATTTCAGGGGGCAAGTGGATGCCTACTTGTTAACCTTGGAGCTCTCGGCAGAGCACCTGGCCCGTCATCTCAAAGTGTTCCGTAAATAGCACCATGAATTTTCGTCCGCGTAGCCAGGAAGCACCTGAGATCAACCTGATACCGTTTATTGACGTGCTACTGGTGGTACTGATTTTCCTGATGCTCTCCACCACCTACAGCAAATTCACGGAAATGCAGCTCAAGCTGCCCGTGGCCGACACCGATGCACAACGCGACTATGCCAAGGAACTTGTTGTTGCGGTCAGCGCTGACGGTTCGTACAGCGTTAACCGTGTGCCCGTGGCCGGACGAAGTCTGGACAATCTCGCCGTTGCGTTGGCTGAAGGTTCCAAAGCTGGAAAAGATACGGTTGTGATCATCAGTGCGGACGCAAGTGCCAAACACCAATCGGTGGTGACCGTGATGGAGGCTGCACGGCGAACAGGGCTGAATCAAATTACTTTCGCCACGCAATCCTCAGCGCAGGCCGGCGGCAGGTAGCGAAATGTTGAGCGCTTGGCGCCAGCAGCTGCAAGCCAGTTTGGTGCGCGCCTGGACCCGGCGTGGCCTGATCGCCACTGTGTTGTGGCCGGTGTCCTTATTGCTCCAGATCCTGGTGTGGTCGCGCCGCGAGCTGTATCAAGCGGGCGTCCTCAAAACCCAAAGCGTGGATGCGTTGGTGATTGTGGTGGGCAATGTGGTCGCCGGGGGCGCGGGAAAAACACCCACCGTCATCGCATTGGTACAGTACCTAAGCCACCAGGGGTATTCCGTAGGAGTGGTGTCGCGTGGCTATGGTCGCGCGGACACCACATGTACAGAAGTAGTTAACGACTCCTCCCCACAGTCCGTAGGAGACGAGCCTTTGCTCGTGCACAGGGCAACCCGTGTGCCAGTCTTTGTCGCACGGCGGCGGCACGAAGCCGCCACCGCCCTGCTGGAAAAGCATCCAGGCACCCAAATCATTGTCTGTGACGATGGCCTGCAACACTATGCGCTGTACCGGGATATGGAAATTTGTGTCTTCGACAACCGTGGCTGTGGCAACCGCTGGTGCTTGCCTGCGGGCCCGCTGCGTGAGCCGTGGCCGCGACGGGCAGTTGCCCGCGCCGGTCAAAGCAACGGGCGCTTGCTGACACTCCATACCGGTGGCCAGCCCGCCTTTGCCGGATTTACCGCCACGCGAAAGCTGGCATCCGTTGCCATCGGTCGGGACAATGTGCCCATTGCGTTGTCCACACTCGCGGCACCTGGTGCGCAGCCTTTGCTTGCAATTGCAGGCATTGCACAACCAGAAGCGTTTTTCTCGATGTTGCGCGCACTCAACCTACCGTTGCATGAAACGCTCGCACTTCCAGACCACTATCATTTTGATAGCTTTCCACGCAAGTCCTACGAGGGCTACCGCATTATTTGCACCGAGAAAGATGCGCCAAAACTGTGGGCCATTGCACCCAGTGCATTGGCGATACCGCTGATTTTTGAACCCGAGCCAGCATTCTTCACGGCGGTCGATGCCACGGTGGCTGACGCACTAGCGGCAAAGTTATCATCTGGCAATGGACACAAGACTACTTGAACTGATCGTTTGCCCCGTCACCAAAGGGCCCCTGGAATTCGACCGCGAGAAGCAGGAGCTGATTTCCCGCAGTGCCCGATTGGCTTACCCAGTGCGCGACGGCATTCCAATCTTGCTGGAAAGCGAAGCCAGGACCCTGACTGACACTGAACTCGGGCTGTAGAACCGGGATGGGCTACACCGTCATCATTCCTGCACGTCTGGCTTCCACGCGCCTGCCAAACAAACCACTGGCCGACATTTGTGGCATCCCTATGGTGGTCCGCGTAGCGCAGCGCGTGCGCTCGGGTGTTCCGAATGCGACTCAAATCGTTGTCGCTGCGGACGACGCGTCTATCGTTCAGGCCTGTCAGGATCACGGGGTTGATGCCGTACTGACCCGGCAAGATCACCCCTCGGGAAGCGACAGACTCGCCGAAGCCTGTCAGATACTGGGCCTTGAAGATTCGGACATCGTGGTCAATGTGCAGGGCGACGAACCCCTGATCGATCCGGGCCTGGTGCAAGCTGTGGCTGACGCGCTGGCCCGCAACCCAATATCCAGTATGGGCACTGCGGCCCATGCCATCGACAGTATTGAAGACTTTCAAAACCCTAACGTTGTCAAAGTCGTGCTGGATGCAGCGGGTCTTGCGCTGTACTTCAGTCGCGCGCCGATTGCCTGGTGGCGCGACGGATTTGCGCACGGCATCCACACACTGCCCGAGCCTGCACCACTGCGGCATATTGGCATTTATTCCTACAAGGTAGGCTTTCTACGCCAGTTTCCCCATTTGCCACAGGCGCCAATTGAGGTCACCGAAGCACTGGAACAATTGCGCGCGCTATGGCACGGACATCGCATCGCAGTCCACGTCAGCGCCCATATTCCCGGGCCGGGTGTTGACACCCCCGAAGACTTGGAACGCGTGCGCGCGCTATTTCTTTCGAGTGGCGGACAATCTGTAAGTTAGCTGTCGGCTCGTCCATGCTATTCTCTAAGACAAGTCGCATTTAGCGATGCGCGTGAACGCGCGCGCTTCCAGGCATTCAGTATTCTTTTTATCCGAGGGTATCCATGAGACTCATTTTGTTGGGCGCGCCTGGTGCGGGCAAGGGCACACAAGCAACCTTTATCTGCCAAAAGTACGGCATTCCACAAATTTCCACTGGCGACATGTTACGTGCCGCAGTAAAAGCTGGCAGCCCTTTGGGTCTGCAAGCAGATGCCATCATGAAGTCTGGTGGCCTGGTCAGTGACGAGTTAATCATCAATTTGGTCAAAGAAAGACTGACCCAGCCGGACTGTGAAAAAGGTTTCCTGTTTGATGGGTTCCCACGCACCATTCCGCAAGCGGACGCCATGAAAGCCGCCGGCGTTAAGCTGGACTACGTTGTTGAAATTGATGTGCCGTTTGACGCCATCATTGAGCGCATGAGCGGACGGCGTTCGCACCCCGCGTCGGGCCGTACCTACCATGTGAAGTACAACCCGCCAAAGGTGCAGGGCGTTGATGATGTGACGGGAGAACCTCTCGTACAACGTCCCGACGATCAGGAAGAAACAGTCAAGAAGCGACTGGACGTATACAGTGCGCAAACACGACCTCTCGTGGACTACTATTCGCAATGGGCCAGCAAGGACCCAATCAATGCACCCAAGTACCGCGCGATCAGTGGAATGGGTGAAGTCGATGTGATTCAAGGCCGCGTTTTCGACGCACTGAACAATTGAAGCAAGTTCAATGACTTCCAACGAAAGGCCGCACTTGCGGCCTTTTTTGATTGCGCGCTAAACTTTTTTGCCAAGCTATCGCAATAGCGCCAGAGCCAACTCAATGCGTGCCTTTACTGGCGAGAGCGGCCAACACTCTGGCAGTGCATTCCCGTCGTCGTGACCAGCTACAACCTGCCCATACGCACAACGAGAAGTTCTCACCACCGCAAGACCCAACGCCCGCGCTTGCTGGACTGCCAACAGTAAGTCAGCATGAATGGTCCCATTGCCGGTACCGGCAACCACAATCCCCTTTGCCGCCTGATCCTCTGCAGCTGGCGGTCCACACAATGCGCGCACAATTGCTCCCGATGCGCCAGCGAAGCTCAACACAATTTCCACCCTTGGCCAAACCGCAGTGGGCAGCTGATTGACAACGACATGTGGTACCGGCGGTGCGAGCACGGGACAAGGGTGTACCCACCGCACCCTTCCCTCCTCCACAAATCCAATTGGACCTGCTTCGCCAGAATCAAACGCATCCAGTCGATAGGGATGGATTTTTTGCACATGGAGCGCCGTGTGAACCGTACCGGCGCATACGGCCAGTACGCCCGAAGCGTGACCTGAAACTGCCACCGCCACTGCATCAACGAGGTTTTGTGGGCCGTCCGAATTGGCGGAAGAAGCAGGTCGCATCGCACAAGTCAAAACAACGGGCTTGCACCGCAAAGCGTCTTGGTCCAATACGCGCGAGAGGAAATATGCTGTTTCTTCGAGCGTATCAGTACCGTGCGTGACGATGACCGCCCGAACATCCGAACGAGCCAAATGGCCCTGAACGCGCTCTGCAAGCATCCCCCACTGCGTCATACCCATGTCCTTGCTATCGACCTGCGCAACTTGCTCGGACTCTGACACGTACCCGGCCGCTACGTCGCTCAGACTCGGAACGGACACCAAAATGTCATCAATATCAATTTGCGCTGCTTGGTAACCAATGTTGTCATTGCGGGTGCTAGCCAAGCCCGCGATGGTGCCACCCATGCCCAAAAAAACCAATTTTTTCAACATTTTTCAACTTTCAGCTTGCAAACAAAATTAAACTGGTTAAAAATACAGTCACTGGATGCCGAAACAGTGTGTATAGACGAACAGTCACCGGCCCAGAACCAAGGAGTCAGCATGCTTGAAAGTCCCAAACTTACCGCACGGCAACAACAAATTCTGGACCTGATCCAAAGCGCGATCGCACGCACTGGTGCGCCACCCACACGCGCAGAAATTGCGAGCGAGCTCGGCTTTAAGTCTGCCAACGCCGCCGAGGAACACCTGCAGGCGCTTGCCCGCAAAGGGGTTATTGAATTGGTCAGTGGCACTTCTCGTGGCATTCGTCTTAAAAATGATGCGTTGCGTTCCATCAATGAATCACGCTTCAAACAGTTCTCTTTGCCGTTGCCTGGTCTGGCTCAGTTGGCTTTGCCTTTGGTTGGCCGCGTGGCAGCTGGCTCGCCCATTCTCGCGCAGGAACACGTCGACAAGACCTACTATGTGGAGAACAGCTTATTCCAACGCCAACCCGACTACTTGTTGAAAGTGCGTGGCATGTCCATGCGCGATGCAGGCATTATGGATGGCGACCTGCTAGCGGTGCAGGCAACCAAGGACGCCAAGAATGGCCAGATTATTGTTGCAAGACTCGGAGAAGAAGTCACCGTCAAACGTTTTCGGCGTAACAAGCACTTGATTGAATTGCACCCCGAAAACCCAGACTACCAAACCATTGTGGTCGAGCCGGGCGAGTCTTTTGAAATAGAAGGTCTTGCGGTTGGGTTGATCCGCAACACCATGCTCATGTAAACACGCCACAGAGTCCACACCATGAACTTCGCTTTCTTCATTCGCTCGGCTATTGTTGCCCCCGTGCACAGCCTTCTAAATTGGTTGGCATCGGCTGCTTCGCCTGCATCTAGCGTCGCATTGCCCGCACTCTCCGGTCAAGGTATTGCTCATAAATCAATAGCACCCAATGCAATTCGGACGAGGGATATCTCCAGAGTTGCTGCAGTGCAAAAGCCGCTTCGGGTCGTCCGCGTGGTTGAAGCCGGGCAGTCCCGTACGAGTGTCGGTCGAATGGTAATTTCCGGGCGCATGGCCGATGTGTGCGCGGAATTAGACCGGTTAGCAGCACGCGAGGCGGCCCCGTCTTAACCTTGCTGGTGGCACCCAAGCCAAGGAAGCGCTGCGGGCCTGTCTCGATAACCGTGTGGGCAATGCGTCACGGCATACGGCCATTGTCGCAATACAGTTAATTTCATTGAAGGGCCGGTTCCGGCCACTGCCCTGACAAGGCACAATTGCATCCATGAATATTGTGATTCTGGATGACTATCAAGATGCAGTGCGTAAGTTGAACTGCGCGTCCAAGTTGGAAATCTACCAGGCAAAGGTGTACACCAATACGGTCAAGGGGATTGGTCAACTTTCAGTGCGTCTCAAAGATGCAGATGTCATTGTGCTGACCAAAGATCGCACACACATCAACCGTCAACTGATTGAAAAGCTCCCCAAACTCAAAATGATTTCCCAGACCGGTCCTGTAGGTGCCCATCTGGACGTACAGGCCTGTACTGAAAAGGGCATCGCAGTTGCCGAAGGAAAGGGGGATGGCGTGGCACCTGCCGAATTGACCTGGGCACTCATTCTTGCTTCCATGCGCAGGCTGCCACAGTACATCGGCAACTTGAAACATGGTGCCTGGCAACAATCAGGCCTGAAGGCCATTTCCATGCCCGCAAACTTCGGGATCGGCTACGAACTCCACGGCAAGGTATTGGGTGTGTGGGGTTACGGCAACGTTGGAAAACTGGTTGCTGGCTATGGCAGAGCCTTTGGCATGCAGGTCCGTATTTGGGGTAGTGATGCTTCGCGCGAAAAGGCGGCCATGCACGGCTATGAAGTCGCATCCAGTCGTGAAGCGTTTTTTGAAGAGTGTGACGTGTTGTCAATTCACCTGCAATTAAGCGACACCACCCGCGATGCAGTCAGTCAAGACGACTTGGCACGTATGAAAACAACATCAGTACTGGTCAATACATCTCGTTCGGAAATTATTGATTCAAACACCTTGATTAGTGCTTTGAATCGTGGACGCCCAGGTATGGCTGCGGTCGATGTTTTCGATATCGAACCCATTCTCCAAGGACATGCACTGTTGCGCCTCGAGAACTGCATCTGTACCCCGCACATCGGCTATGTGGCGCAGAACAACTATGAGAAACTTTTTGGCACTGCGTTTGATAACGTAGTTAACTTTATCAAAGGGACGCCGACCAATATCGTCAACCCCGGTGCGCTCCAAGTCCGTCGGTAGCGCCCTGAGACTTAGCGGGGTGCCTTGCTTGACCCCGACCACAATTCATTGAGATCCGAAAACCGCCATTTAGCAGGATCTTCTCGACTCACTATTTTCTCCGTCGTACTCGGCGATGAAAGGTCGATCACCTCAGGAACAATCCGCATATTGGACTTGGTGGAGAAGAAAACCTTGACACAAGGCGTGGTGAGGGACTTTCCAGTCTGATCGACCACAACACCCAAACGCCCAGATGTCAGCTTCACTAGAGAGCCGATTGGATAGATCCCCAAACTCTTCACAAATGCCTGGAAAACCTTGCCATCAAAATGACCATTGGCCCATTCAGCCATCTTGCGTAAAGATTCTGCTGGGTCCCAACCCGACTTATAGGGACGATTGGATGTAATGGCATCGTAGACGTCACACACTGCACCCATTTTTGCAAACAAGCTTATGTCGTCCCCTCTCAGGCCTTTGGGGTAACCGGACCCATCAACTTTCTCATGGTGGTGAAGGCACACATCGAGCACCATAGGGTCAACATTGCGACCGGTTAAAAGCATGCGGTGCCCTTCGACCGGATGTGTCTTGATGATATTGAACTCCGTATCCGTCAACTTGCCCGGCTTGTTCAATATCTCCATGGGCATCAAGGCCTTGCCCAAGTCATGCATGAGACCAGCCATGCCCGCAGCCCGGGTCTGCGCTTCGTCCAGTCCCAGTTGCTTGGCCAGCCCAACCATCATTGCACATACAGCCACGGAGTGCATGTAGGTGTAGTCATCAACCGTTTTGAGCCTTGCGAGGCTGATTAGGGCGCCCGGATTGCGCGCAACAGAATCGGAAATCTCTTCTACCAACTGAACGGCACCGCCGGTGTCAACGGACTTGCCCATGCGGGCTTCCTGAAACATGGATATCACAGCCTGCTTGGACTGAAAGCAAATTTTGGCCGCTCGTTCCATTTCCACGGCCATGGTGACCGGCGCCAACTCACGCTTGTCGAATACCGCCTGCTTCAGTTGCGCTTCAACCTCTGCCTCGGACTCTGAAACTGAAATAGCCAACTCGCCATCACCGACGTCGAGGCCTTTGCTGGTATCAATCCATACTTCCTTTATGCTGCTTGCCAGTACGGTTTTGATGTCTTTGGGGTCAACAATGACAAACCCTGTGCGCCAGAATGGATGCTCCATCCAGGAACCGCAAAACTCCTTCAGGTGCATCCCCACCACAAGCTGATCAACACTGATCTTTTTAAGCATAGTGACGCTTCGCTAATCGATGAGGCCCGTATAGCGCCACGTCAATCCCAGCGTGTGGTTCAGCAAGCATTGGTGGAGATTCATGCAAGCCATGATATACCGAAGATATCAATGCAAGTGGCGTGGTTTTCGACCCCCACCGTGCCCGCCACCGTGATTGCCGCCGGAACCACTCGGCGGCTTTCCCAATGCTAGCGAGCTAACCAAATCGTCAAAGCGCTGGGTGAACAATTTATCGACTTCTCCGACAACCCCACTTAATTCGGCACCATCAAAATGACGCTCCATCAAGCTGATGACATCTTGCACCAACAAGTCTCGTTGTACTTGCATGATGGCGGCTGGGTTAGGACCGACAAACAGCATGAGGAAATCGTCTCTTGACTCCCCACCGGACTGGCCTTCATCTTCATCAAAATCCGCATCGTAGAACGTCACTTCGATGGCCGCGCCGGCATCGGCGACTTCATTGAGGTTCATGCACAGCTCATCCAGCGTCTGGCGAAAGTCGGCATCGCCGGCTACGGTCCAACACATCTGAAGGAGATGCTCCGGTTCATCGAATTTGATACCCGGTTCGTCTTCATAGGCACTGTTGGCCCCGTCAGACAGGGAACGCGCTCCGGCGTATTTCCACAGCGGCTTTAACGCGTCTTCAATCTGATCAAATCGTACATCTGTACGCAAGGCGACCTGTCCATGGACATGGATTTCAAATGGAGCGTTGTAGCGAGGCATAAGCGGAAGTGTATGAGGTGCCTACTAAATGGTGCCCGAGACCGGAATCGAACCGGTACGCCCGTTATTCACGAAGCGGCGGATTTTAAGTCCGATGTGTCTACCTATTTCACCACTCGGGCACGTTCAGTCTATTGTGGAACAAAAATGCCTCGATAACGATTGTTATCGAGGCACATTTGATCAATATTTCTGGAGGCGCGGTCCGGAGTCGAACCGGACTAACCGGATTTGCAATCCGGGGCATAACCGCTTTGCTACCGCGCCACAGTGATCACACTTGATCTCGCAATGTGTCATCAATCTAATGAAAAAGGGAAGCATTAAGCTTCCCTTCTCGTTCAATCTGGAGCGGGAAAAGAGTCTCGAACTCTCGACCTCAACCTTGGCAAGGTTGCGCTCTACCAACTGAGCTATTCCCGCGTTTCAAGCCTCAAATTATAGCGTCTTTTTTAGGACTTTATGCAATCTCAAATAAATCTGAAAGAATTTTTTATATCAAGCACATTTCAATGCTTTACCGAACCCTGCAATTCGGATTCAGGTGCGAGAGAGCCGACGGCGGGCGTCACCGGTGTAGGCTCTTCATCTGGCAGTGGCACGGGCTTTGACTCCAATGCCAACTCCAGAACCTTGTCGATCCACCGCACAGGAATGATCTCCAAACCATTCTTCACGTTGGCCGGAATTTCCTGGAGATCTTTGGCGTTGGCTTCTGGAATCAACACGGTCTTGATGCCACCACGAAGTGCTGCCAACAGCTTTTCTTTGAGCCCACCAATCTCCGTCACTTCCCCACGCAATGTGATCTCACCAGTCATTGCCACATCACCGCGAACCGGTATCCCTGTCAGCGCGGACACAAAAGCCGTTGTCATTGCAGCGCCCGCACTTGGACCGTCTTTCGGAGTGGCACCGTCTGGTACATGAATATGAATGTCCTTCTTTTCAAAGATTTCATCTTTGATGCCAAGGCGCCTTGCACGACTGCGAACAACCGTGCGAGCCGCTTCAACCGATTCTTTCATCACGTCGCCGAGCGAGCCTGTACGGGTGATCACGCCTTTGCCAGGAGTCAACGCCGCCTCAATCGTGAGCAAATCTCCACCAACTTCGGTCCACGCCAAACCGACAACCTGACCCACTTGGTTTTGTTGTTCAGCGCGACCATAGGTGTACTTGCGCACACCGAGGTAATCATTCAGGTTCTCGATGGTCACAACGACTTGTGGCTTGAGTTTCTTCAGCAGAAGTCCTTTGACGACTTTGCGGCAAATTTTGGATAGTTCACGCTCAAGCGATCGCACACCTGCTTCGCGTGTGTAGTACCGCACAATGTCACGCACCGCATCTTCAGAAATGACCAACTCAGCATCTTTGACGCCGTTGCCTTTCATTTGTTTGGGTATCAAGTACCGCAATGCAATATTCGTCTTTTCATCTTCCGTGTAACCGGACAAGCGAATCACTTCCATCCGATCCAACAAGGCGGACGGAATATTCATGGAATTGGACGTCGCTACAAACATCACGTCGCTCAGGTCATAGTCGACCTCAACGTAATGATCGCCAAACTTGTGGTTTTGCTCAGGGTCCAACACTTCAAGCAACGCACTGCTGGGATCACCCCGAAAATCCGTACCCAGCTTGTCAATCTCGTCCAACAGAAACAAGGGATTGCGTGTGCCTACTTTAGACAAGCTTTGCAAAACCTTGCCTGGCATTGCTCCAATATAGGTTCGCCGATGTCCGCGAATCTCTGCCTCGTCACGCATACCGCCCAACGCCATGCGAACATACTTGCGACCTGTCGCTTTGGCAATGGACTGACCAAGCGATGTCTTGCCAACACCTGGTGGGCCGACCAAACACAGAATGGGGGCCTTTAGCTTGTCCACACGTTGCTGGACCGCTAAGTATTCCAATATGCGATCCTTGACCTTATCGAGCCCATAGTGGTCTTCATTGAGCACAGACTCGGCGTTGGCCAGATTGTGTTTGATCTTAGTCTTGGCCGCCCAAGGCAATCCAACCAAAACATCGATATAGTTCCGCACCACTGTCGCTTCGGCCGACATGGGCGACATCAACTTCAGCTTCTTGAGCTCGCCTTCAACTTTCTTCAATGCCTCCTTGGGCATCTTGGCAGCTTTGATCTTTTTCTCGATCTCTTCAATGTCGGCGCCCTCTTCACCCTCGCCAAGTTCCTTTTGAATCGCCTTTACTTGTTCATTCAAATAGAAATCGCGCTGGTTCTTCTCCATTTGGCGTTTGACTCGCCCACGGATCTTCTTGTCGACGTTCAAGATATCGACTTCTCGCTCAATCTGTTCAAACAGATTCTCGAGGCGATCTTTTACGTTGGACAAGCCCAAAACCGCCTGCTTGCTGTCGAGCTTGAGCGGCAAATGGGCTGCAATCGTATCGGCCAGTCTTCCTGCATCGTCAATGCTGGAAATTGACGTCAAAATTTCTGGCGGGATTTTCTTGTTGAGTTTGACGTACTGATCAAACTGCTGCATCACGGCCCTGCGCAATGCTTCGACTTCGCTCGCCTTTCCGCGACTTTTCTCAGGCACGTCTGCAACAACCGCGATCGGCGTGATGTTGGCTGAGAAATAAGACTCACCCTCTTCAATTTTGTTCACTGAAGCACGTTGATGGCCTTCCACTAGGACCTTAACCGTGCCATCTGGTAGCTTCAACATTTGCAGGATGGTCGATACACATCCGACATCGAACATATCCGAAACCAGCGGATCATCCTTGGCCGCAGTTCTTTGGGCGACCAACATGATGCGTCGATCGGTTTCCATTGCCGCCTCGAGAGCCTTAATGCTTTTGGGGCGTCCCACAAACAATGGAATGACCATGTGGGGAAACACCACAACATCGCGCAAAGGCAACAGTGGCAATTCGAGAGGAGTTTCAGGCAGGGGAGTATGGCCAGACATAGAGGACCTTTTAGTTACCTGTTGAATACAAATAGAGGGCTTGCAACTGCAAACTTGCCCCATTATCAAAGCTATAGAGGACCACGTACTGCATTATTCATCCACAAAAGCACTTCTATTTCGTGAATCACACAGACCCGGCATCAGGCCTTCTTGGCAATTTCGCGATACAACAAAAGCGGTGGCTTGTTTTCATCGATCGTGGATTCATCGACAACCACTTTTTCAACGTTGCCCGCATTGGGCAATTCATACATGGTGTCAATCAACGATTGTTCAAGAATGGAACGCAATCCACGTGCTCCGGTTTTGCGGGCCAACGCCTTTTTGGCGATGGCTTTGAGCGCAGAAGGTCGAATCTCCAGTTCAGCGCCCTCCATTGCCAACAATTTGGTGTACTGTTTGACCAGCGCATTTTTGGGCTCGGTCAAAATTTGCACCAATGCATCTTCGGTCAACTCGGCCAATGCAGCCACGACGGGCATGCGTCCAACCAGTTCAGGAATAAGACCAAACTTGATCAAGTCCTCAGGTTCGACTTCCTTGAATACGTCGGTCAAGCTCCGCTGTTGTTTGCTCTTAACGGTTGCACCGAACCCCATGCCAGAGGATTGCGTCCGGTTTTCGATGACTTTTTCCAATCCGGCAAACGCACCACCGCAAATGAAGAGGATATTGGTTGTATCAATTTGCACAAAATCCTGATTGGGGTGTTTGCGGCCGCCCTGCGGAGGGACGCTCGCCATGGTGCCCTCTATCAGCTTGAGCAAAGCCTGTTGCACACCCTCGCCAGACACATCGCGCGTAATGGACGGGTTATCAGACTTGCGTGAAATCTTGTCGATTTCGTCAATATAGACGATCCCGCGCTGGGCGCGCTCCACTTCGTAATTGCAACTCTGCAAAAGCTTAAGAACAATATTTTCTACGTCTTCACCTACATAGCCCGCCTCTGTCAACGTGGTCGCATCCGCCATGACAAAGGGCACATCCAACATGCGCGCAAGCGTTTGTGCCAGCAATGTCTTGCCTGAGCCGGTAGGGCCAATCAGCAAAATATTGCTTTTTGCCAGTTCTACGTCGTCTTTTTTGGCGCTTTCCTTGTGCCGTAGGCGCTTGTAGTGGTTGTAAACCGCTACGGCCAGTGTCCTCTTGGCTGGCTCTTGACCAATGACGTAGTTGTCGAGATTGGCCTTGATTTCAGATGGCGTCGGAAGTTCATTTTTGGCTTCCCGCCCCTCAGTGGTGGCTGGCAACTCGTCCCGAATAATCTCATTACACAGTTCAATGCATTCGTCACACACAAAAACGGAAGGACCTGCGATCAGTTTCTTCACTTCATGCTGACTCTTGCCACAAAATGAGCAATACAGGGTTTTCTCGCTGGAGGAGCCTTTTTTCTCGGCCATGTGACGCTCGCCTTTTCGGTAGATGTCCGAATGATACTCAAATAAAAACGGTGCCCGCTTTACCGCCAGGCACCGTCCGAAAAACGGTGATTGCGGTTACGCGCGCTTTGAAATCACTTGATCGATCAAACCATATTCTTTCGACTCGTCAGCTGACATGTAGTAGTCGCGCTCCGTGTCACGGGCAATCCGATCGAGCGATTGGCCGGTACGCTCCGCCAGAATCTTATTTAGCTGCTCACGCGTCTTGAGGATCTCACGCGCCTGGATTTCAATCTCCGTCGCCTGCCCTTGACTGCCGCCGGAAGGCTGATGAATCATCACTTTGGAGTTCGGAAGAGAAAAACGCTTTCCTTTTGCACCAGCCGCCAACAAGAATGCGCCCATACTGGCCGCCATTCCGATACACAGGGTGGAAACTTCTGGCTTGATGAAATTCATGGTGTCAAAAATCGCCATGCCAGCGCTCACCGAACCGCCGGGTGAGTTGATGTAGAAGGAAATATCCTTGTCTGGATTTTCACTTTCAAGGAACAGCAACTGGGCCACTACCAAGTTGGCAACCTGGTCGTTAACAGGGCCGACCATAAAAATGACACGTTCCTTGAGCAAACGCGAGTAAATGTCGTACGAACGCTCGCCCCTGCCAGATTGCTCAATAACCATCGGAACCATGCCCAACCCTTGGGTTTCCATGCCACTTGCTGCACCATATTTCATACTCATAGCGTCTCCAAAAAACAGTACCGACTGTAACTAAAAATCAATCTCACAATGCAAATGGGGCTTGCCTACAGGACTGCAAGCCCTGTTCAAGCCCCAAGTGCAAAGATTATGGTGCAGTATGCGCTAAGCGACTTTTAGTTCTGCGCCATCAACTCATCAAAGGAAATAGCCTTTTCCGTCACTTTTGCAGTAGCCAAGATGAATTCGGTGACATTGTTCTCCAGAACAATTCCTTCCACTTCCGCCATCCGGCGGCCATCACCGTAGTACCAGCGAACCACGTCTGCTGGCTTTTCATAGCTCGCAGCCAATTCATCAATATGGCTCTTGATTTGATCCGCTTTGGGTTCCAGAGAATTGGCACGCACCAACTCAGAAACAACCAAGGCCAAACGAACACGGCGCTCAGCCTGTGGACGGAAAATATCGTCTGGAATGGGCGCATTGTCGGCGTCTTTGATGCCGCGCTGCTTCAAATCGGCGCGCGCGCTTTCAACCATGCGCTCCAATTCCGATTGAACACTGGCTTTGGGCAGATCCAACTCGGCTTTGGCCACGAGTGCATCCATAGCGACTTGCTTGTTGCGAGCCAGCAAACGGTACTTCACTTCGCGCTCCAGGTTCTTGCGAATATCTGCGCGCAAAGCGTCTACGGAGGCATCGGCAATCCCGAGGGCCTTAGCCAAAGCGCCGTCTACTTCCGGCAAATGCGCAGCTTCGATTTTCTTGACGGTAACCATGAAGTCAGCCGTCTTTCCGGCAACTTCTTGACCATGGTAATCAGCAGGGAAAGCCAATTGGAAGGTCTTGCTTTCGCCCAACTTCATGCCGCGCACGGCTTCTTCGAATTCCTTGAGCATCTGGCCGTCGCCAACGATGAACTGGTAGTCATCAGCCTTGCCACCTGCAAAAGGCTCACCATCGATCTTGCCTTCGAAGTCCACTACCACGCGGTCTGTGTCTTGTGCAGGAGCGTCTTTTGCGCGCTGGGCAAACGTACGGCGCTGTTTGCGCAGGATCTCAATGGTCTTGTCGATAGCGGCATCGGTCACTTCCGTGTTGACCTTTTCCACTTCAGCGGCTGCTAGGTCGCCAATTTTGACTTCTGGAAAAACTTCGAAAACTGCGTCAAAGGCCATCTGTCCATCGGGTGCAGCTTGGCTCTCGGTAATACGGGGCTGACCGGCAACGCGCAACGATGCTTCATTGGCTGCAACGGCAAATGCCTGTCCAACCTTGTCGTTCATCACCTCGTAGTGCACCGAATAGCCATAGCGCTGTGCCACAACATTCATGGGTACTTTGCCTGGCCGAAAGCCGTCCATCTTGACCGTGCGAGCCAGCTTACGCAAACGCGAATCGACTTCCGTCTGGATAACGCCGAGCGGCAGAGTCAGCGTGATTTTTCGCTCCAGCTTATCCAGAGTTTCTACAGTAACGGCCATGGTCGATCTCCTAAACTAAATGATTAGGAGCAGAACGCGTCGCGTAGCGACTGCGGACTGCCCCACAAATATTCCAAGTGGTGCGCGGGGGGGGACTCGAACCCCCACACTGTTGCCAGCGTCAGGACCTAAACCTGGTGCGTCTACCAATTTCGCCACCCGCGCAAAAAATACAACTTGGCCGGTCAGACGCCTCGTGCAAACACTGTCTGCCGGACGCTGACCACCCAATTGAAATTGGTCAACCCGCTATTTTAGCCTGACCTCTGGAACGGACTTGAAGAGAGAAGTAAAACGCGCCGAGTTGCGGCGAATCCAGGGCAAGACATCAAAGTGACCGGCCGCGTACATGGCTGGCAGCGCGAGCAGCGTCAGAATCGTCGCGACAATGAGTCCGCCCATGATCGATACCGCCATGGGACCCCAGAAAACCGAGCGCGACAAGGGAATCATTGCCAACACAGCAGCGGCAGCAGTCAACACAATGGGCCGCAGGCGGCGGACGGCAGATTCCACTATTGCATTCCACGCCGGTACGCCGGCGGCCCGGTCTTGCTCGATCTGATCAATCAAGATCACAGAGTTGCGCTGGATCATGCCCATCAAAGCGATCACCCCCAGCAGCGCAACGAAACCAAAAGGACGACCTGATACCAGCAACGCGGCGGCAACCCCGGCGATACCCAGAGGGCCGGTCAGGAACACCAGCATGGCGCGAAGGAAGCTGTGCAACTGCAACATCAGCAGCGTAAAGGTGACAAACAGCATGATAGGCACACCAGCCATGATGGACGACGAGCCCTTGCTACTCTCCTCCACCGCCCCGGCAACTTCGATCCTGTAGTCGCCAAAGCCTTTGGCCTTCCACCCGGCCTCCAGCGTCCGCAGCGCGGGCAGCAATTCAGCCGTTACTGTGGCGCCTTGCAAGCCCTCCACAATATCGGCTTGCACGGTGATGGCGTAGTCACGGTTGTCGCGCCACATCACGCCCGGTTCCCACGCAAATGTGGGGGTGGCAATTTGCGTCAGTGGAATCGACTTGCCACTGGCGGTGGGCAAGTTGGCGTTGGCTACGTCTGTGATGGCATTGCGCTCATCCAGGGGCTGGCGCAACACAATGTCGATGAGCTTGTCGCCTTCACGGTACTGGCCAACTGTCGTACCACCGAAAATGGTTTTGGAAGCCTGTGCAATGCTCTGGCTGGATACACCCAGGGCCCGTGCCTTGGTCTGATCGACTTCCATGCGGATCGATTTGATGGACTCGTTCCAGTTGTCGTTGACACCCCGTGTGTTGCTACTGGCGCGCATGAGTGCCTTCACTTCATCGGCCCGCGCACGCAACACGGCGGGCTCGGTACCCACCACACGAAATTGCACCGGATACGGCACGGGTGGGCCATTGGGCAAAATCTTGACCCGCGCCCGCACCTCCGGAAACTCTTCTGCAATCAGCGCTGGCAACTTGATGCGCAGCGGCTCACGCAACTTCAACTCCTTCGGCACAATGATGAATTGCGACACATTGGTTTGCGGAAAAATATTGTCCAGCGGGAGATAAAAGCGCGGCACACCGGTACCAACCCAGGTGCTCACGGTAGCCACATCCGCGTCTTGCAGCAGTCGCGCCTCCAGGCGCTTGGTCGTCACTTCGTTGGCCGCAAACGATGTGCCTTCGGGGTACCAAATGTCCAGCAATATTTCTGATCGAGCCGAGTCCGGGAAGAATTGCTGCTGCACCTTGCCCATGCCGACAATGCCCAGTGCAAAGGTCAGCAGCATGATGCCAATCGTGGTCCACCGGTACTGCACACACCAGTTCACGGTCTTGCGAAACGTGTTGTAAAACGGCGTGTTGAACAATTCATGCGGCTGTCCCTCCACACCACTTTCACTGTGCGGCCTTACCTTCAGCAAGAGTGTGCCAAGGTAGGGCACAAAATACACCGATACAAACCAGCTCAGCACCAGTGCCAAAACCGTTACCCCAAATATGGCAAAGGTGTATTCCCCGGTCGCCGACTTCGCAATACCAATGGGCAAAAAGCCCACAGCGGTTATCAGCGTACCGGTCAACATGGGCATGGCCGTGATCTCGTAGGCAAAGGTAGCGGCGCGCACCTTGTCGTAGCCCTCTTCCATCTTGCGCACCATCATTTCCACGGCAATGATGGCATCGTCTACCAGCAAACCCAATGCAATGATGAGCGAGCCCAGCGATATCTTGTGCAGGCCAATGCCCCAGTACCACATGCCCAAAAATGTGACCGCCAACACCAGCGGAATGGTGATACCCACCACAAGACCAGGGCGCATGTCCACGTAATACCGGTTGTACCAGCGGGTGCCAATGCCATTGCTATCACTGCGCTTGTGCAACCCCAAGCTGATGAAACTGACCGCCAACACAATGGCAATAGCCTCAATGAGTACACCCACAAATTCGTTAACCGACTTGGCCACGGCCGCCGGTTGGTCTTGCACTTTCACCAGGCGGATGCCAGCGGGCAACAGTTCATCGATCTTTTGGGTGGCGGTGGCCAATGCTTTACCTAGCGCAATAATGTCGCCGCCCTTTGCCATGGATACACCCAAGGCTATAACCTGCTTGCCCTGGTGGCGCACTTTGGGCGACGGTGGGTCTACATACTCCCGCTTGATCGTTGCGATGTCACCCAATCGCAGCTGGCTGCCCCCGGCACTCGTGCCCGCTCCGTAGCCAACACCCCGAATGGGCATGGCACGCAGTTCTTCAATGGCCTGAAACTGACCGGTCACCCGCACCTGCACGACATCCAGCGGCGTCTGGATGGCACCTGAACCCTCCACCGCATTTTGCTGGCCCAACTGCGCCAGCACCTGGTTCAAATCCAGCCCTAGCTGGGCCAGGCGCTTTTGCGAGATCTCGATATACAGCTTTTCATCCTGCACCCCCATCAACTCGACCTTGTTCACATCGGTCACACGCAGCAGCTTTTGGCGAATGGTGTCGGCAAACGTCTTCACCTCGGCGTCGCTAAATCCATCAGCCTCCAGCGCATAGATCACGCCAAATACATCACCGAACTCGTCATTGAAAAACGGCCCCTGCACACCGGGCGGCAAGGTGCCGCGAATATCGCCAATTTTTTTGCGCACCGTGTACCAGATATTCGCCACATCGGCGGCGCGCGTTGAATCCTTGACCTGAAACAACACCGTGCTCTCGCCCGGTTTGGAGTAGCTTCGGATCTTGTCTGCATTGGGCACCTCTTGCAGGGTGCGCTCCAGTTTGTCGGCTACCTGCTCGGCCATTTGCTGGGCCGTGGCACCGGGCCAGAAGGCCCGCACCACCATGATCCGAAAAGTAAACGGCGGGTCCTCATCCTGGCCCAGCTGAAAATAGGCTGCAGCCCCGAGAATCATCAGCACCACCATCAGGTAGCGTGTGAGTGCAGCGTGGTCCAGCGCCCACTTCGACAGGTTGAAGCCGGCTTTGGGTTGGTCTTGATTCATGCTGCCCTCACTTCGCAGTCGTGCCGCTGGCGGCAGCAGACGCTGGTGCAGTTGCTGCTACTGTTTTAATAGCTGCTTGCGCACTGTTTGCGGGGGCTTGCGGCATTTTTTCTTTGTAGATTGTGACCTTTTCGCCAGGTTGCAGCACGTGAACACCAGCGGAGACCACTTGCATGCCGAGCTGCAATCCAGCAGCCACCACCACGTCATTGCCATCGGCCGTAGCAATCTGGATGGGTTGCAAATTGACGGTCATGCTGGCGCTGTCGAGCACCCACACCGCGCTGGCGTTGCCGTCCTGGCGAATGGCACTGGTCGGCAACTTGATGACCGGCACGCCGCTGTGGTCAAAAGCATGCGGCAAAACGGTCACCGTGGTGCCCAAGGTCAGGGCTTGCTCCAGTGGCAAGGAGACCTTCACCAGGAATGTGCGCGTCACAGCATCAGCACTGGCCGAGACTTCCCGCACAGTGCCCTTGCGTGCCTCGGTCGTACCCCAGGGCAGCACGTCCACGCTCGACCCAGCTTTGATTTGCGAGACCCTGCCTTCAGGGACCGAAAACACCACGTCCCGCGGACCGTCTTGCGCGATGCGCACAACGGGTGTGCCTGCTGTAACCACTTGGCCCGGCTCGGCCTCAATGGCGGTCACCACGCCTGACACATCGGCCACCAGCGTGGTGTAGCCTGCTTGATTGCCCTGGGCAGAACCCAACGCTTGCGCTTGCTCCAGCTGCGCTTGCGCGGCCTTGAGCGTGGCTTCCCGCCGCTCCAGTTCGGCACCGCTGATAAAGTTTTGATCGCGCAATTCCTTGTAGCGCTTGTAGTCGGCCGCTGCCAGGTCACGGTTCGTCAATGCGGCGGCCACCTGCGCCTTGGCAGCTTGGGCCGCCAACTGGTAATCCTGTGGATCGAGCTGCGCCAGAACGTCGCCAACCTTCACACGCTGGCCCAACTCCGCCTGCCGTCGCACAATCTTGCCACTCACCCGAAAGCCCAACCGCGACTCGACACGTGCCCGCACTTCGCCAGCAAACTCGGCACTCGATTGGATGGAGCCCACCCCCACGGTCACGAGTTTGACGGCTCGAATGGGTGCCTCTGAAGGTGCCGGCTTGGAGCAGGCACTCAAGACCAGTATTGCAGCGACCAATGCTGTTGTGGCGTAAGTACGGTTGGAGGGCATGGCGTTGGGTGTTTGTCTGGGATTAAAGGGATTTGGCGGCCGGAATGCGGTTAATGACCGAATGGTTATTAATTTAATCGGACGGGGAATTTCTGTCAACTAGAAAAGTGTTTTGGCTTTTGGGATTTTTGTGGTCCCCACTCCCCCCAACCCCCTCGCCCCGCCGGGCGAGGGGGAGCTAATGCGGACAGCCGATTTGGTGTCGTCGCGTCGGCTACGGAATTATTGGCGTTGCACCAACGAACCAAATAGTGCTATGTACTTAGGAGCTGCTCACGCACATTCCGCCAGAGCTAGTGGCCAATTGAAGTGATCTCTTTGTGCGAAGCATGCACAGCGCGGAAGGTGGGCTGTGAGGTGGATTGATGGGCGGTAGAGCGGTTTTCGGTTCAAATGTTTACCGGTCGTTGCTGCCGCTCCGAAGCAGTCATTCAACGTGAAGTTAACGGGACAAACAACACTTGCAGTGATGCCGCCTCCCGCTATGGTGAGGTATTGCAGCCCTGTTAGGCCTTAGTTACGGGCGCCGTCAACCGCCTTGCGCACAGCGTCCGCATTCGACGGCGTCGCCGGTGGCACGCGGTCAATCCACATCCCCCGCGCCGGAGAGGCGGGACCCGGTGCAAACCCGATCGTGTAACGGTCGGGAGATTGCGGCGCCACAAAGAGCAGAACCGCCTCTCCTAGACGAAGGTCCCTATCGCAACTGGACATGACCCCCTCACGGTTAGCGAATCCTGCTACAAGGATCTCCGACGATCCAGTACCCTTAAGCCACTCAGAAATCTGGACACGGTAAGTCCCGTTCCCGATGTACTCACGCGGCACCGCCTTAACCACAAAAGGGGCGTCTTGCGTGGTCTGCTCGATCGTTGCAAATTTGGTGTCTGGCAGCGGCGAGCAGGCTTGCACAGAGGCAGAGGACCAGAAGAACAGCGGCGCAAGTACTACTAATGTGAGCGTACGACGGTTCATGGTGCGAGAACGAAGTTTCCAGAGAAGAAACTGCTCTTGAGGTTGGGCATTGCTCAAGAAAATGGTCATCAAAGTCTCCAAAAAATGGCTTGCGCTCTTGCAATGCTCAGGTTCAAAGCACTTGTATACGGTATTAGGTACCACGACAAGTAACGGAATGATGTTCAAATGATTCTAGGCATTGAATGCGCAAAAGAATAAAAGTGACGGCGCGTGGCTTAAGTCTGCTCCCGCCCCACAGCAGTCAAAACCCCTCCTCGCAGCCCCCAGCCTAGTTGACTAAGTATACAAACCGCTATAAATTCAATAGCTGCTTATGCACATTCCACGAGGGCTAGAGGCCGAAAACATAGGTAAGCTCGCCTGAAGGGCTGATTCTCCCGCCAGTAATTCCGTATTCGGCGCGACGACACCAAATCGGCTGTCCGCTTTAACTCCCCCTCGCCCGGCGGGGCGAGGGGGTTGGGGGGAGTGGGGGCAACCCCCGCTGAAGCGGAAAGGCCGCCTCAAGCCTCATATGCAATAACCGCCTTACCCTGATCCGCCTGCGCCCGCCACCCGGCCAGCGCCGCATCACTGGGATAAAACCGCGCCGTATCGTCCAGATGCAAGTCAAACGCCGCGCCTTTGCAGCCAGCAACCTCTTGCTCCACACCCAGCTGTATCGCAAAGCGCACGGGCAGGCCGCGCACCAATTCACCCTGTTCGGTCTGCTCGCGCTTGGCCGGGAACTCGCGCACCAGGCGCGCCACATCGGGGCCCGCGGAGCCATCCGCTGCGTTCACCGCCACGCGCAAATACTTGCCAAAGCGGCAGCGCGCTTGCTCCAGATTCCACACTTGGGTAACGGTGAGCTGCTTGCCGCCCGAGAAGCGGTCATCGCGCACCTTGCCCATGACGATGATGAGTTCGTCGTCTTTGAACAAATGCTTGTTGGCATTCATCAGGTCTTCTTCAACCCGTGCGTCGATCATGGCGGACTTGTCGTCCAGCTTGAACAGCGCCAGCTTGCCGCGTTGACCATTGATGACGCGGAAGTCGGTGACGATGCCGGCCAGCAACTGCGGCTCTCGGGTATCGATCAATTCTTCAATGGGGCGCTTGGCAAACTTGCGCACCTCCAGCGTCACTTCGTCAAACAGGTGCCCCGACAGGTAAAAACCTATTGCGGATTTTTCATGGGTCAGCCGCTCTTTAATGCCCCACGGCATGGCGTCCACCAAATCAGGCTCTTGGGTGCTGGAACCGTGGTCGTCTTCGCCCCCCATATCAAACAGGCCATGCTGGTTGGCATTGGCGGCACTTGCAGCGGCAAATTCAAACGCCCGGTCGATGGATGCCGACAATGCAGCACGGTTGAGCTGCAGTGTGTCAAAGGCTCCGGCCTTGATGAGCGCATCCACACAGCGCTTGTTCAGGCGGCTGCGGTCCACGCGGCGTGCAAAATCAAACAAACTCGTAAACGGGCCCGCTTCTCCCGTTGGCCCCTTGCCTTCACGCGCGGCCACAATGGCGTCGATGGCCTGTTGGCCCGTGCCTTTGATGGCGCCCAGACCATAGCGGATTTCTTTGTTGGAGATGGGCTCAAACCGGTGGCGCCCCCGGTTGATATTGGGTGGCTCAAAGCCCAGGCCCATGCGTTCAGCGTCTTCAAACAGCACCTTCAACTTGTCGGTGTCGTCCATTTCCACCGTCATGTTGGCGCAGAAAAACTCTGCGGTGTAGTGCACCTTGATCCAACCCGTGTGGTAGGCCAATAGCGAGTAGGCGGCGGCGTGTGACTTGTTGAAGCCGTAGCCCGCAAACTTCTCCATCAAGTCAAAAACTTCGTCAGCTTTTTCTTGCGGGATGCCGTGGGTGGCCAAGGCACCAGTGCGGAATTTCTCGCGGTGCTCGGCCATCTCTTCGGCCTTTTTCTTACCCATGGCCCGGCGCAGCAAGTCGGCGCCGCCCAGTGAATAGCCGCCCAGTATCTGCGCGGTCTGCATGACCTGCTCCTGGTAGACCATGATGCCGTAGGTCTCGCTCAGCATCTCAGCCACCGCCGGGTGCGGGTACTCCACGACTTCGCGCCCATGCTTGCGCGCCACAAAGCTGGGGATCAGGTCCATGGGGCCGGGGCGGTACAAGGCGTTGAGCGCAATCAGGTCTTCCAGGCGGGAGGGTTTGGCGTCCTTGAGCATGCGCTGCATGCCGGTACTTTCAAACTGGAACACGGCTTCGGTCTTGCCATCGGAAAACAACTTATAAACCTTGGCATCGTCCAGCGGTAGGTTCTCGTATGCAAACTTCTCCTGGCCCGGGTGGCGCTGCATGATGAACTCGCGCGCGATCTCCAGAATGGTCAGTGTGGCCAGGCCCAAGAAGTCGAACTTGACGAGACCAATGGCCTCCACATCGTCCTTGTCGTATTGGCTAACGGCTGATTCACTACCGGGCTGCTGGTACAGCGGGCAAAAGTCGGTCAGTTTGCCCGGTGCGATCAACACACCCCCGGCATGCATGCCGATGTTGCGCGTCATCCCCTCCAGCTTGCGGGCCATCTCCAGCAGGGTTCTTACGTCTTCCTCATTGGCTTCGCGCTCAGCGAGTATGGGCTCCGCCTCACTGGCATACACGTATTTGTCATTCTTCTTGCCGTCGGTGGGCGGCAGTTGCAATGTGACGTTGGTGCCCGGCTTGTTAGGGATGAGCTTGCTGATGCCATCGCAAAAGGTGTAGCTCATGTCCAGCACACGGCCCACATCGCGGATGACGCCGCGCGCGGCCATGGTGCCAAAGGTGGCGATCTGGCTCACGGCGTCTTTACCGTATTTGGCCTTGACGTAGTCGATGACCAGGTTGCGGTTGGTCTGGCAAAAGTCGATATCAAAGTCGGGCATGGAAACCCGCTCGGGGTTCAAAAACCGCTCAAACAACAGCTTGTACCGAATAGGGTCCAGGTCCGTAATTTTGAGCGCATAGGCCACCAAAGAGCCAGCACCCGATCCACGCCCCGGCCCCACCGGGCAGCCATTGTTTTTGGCCCAGTTAATGAAGTCGCCCACGATCAAAAAGTAGCCGGGGAACCCCATCTTCAAGATGGTGCCGATCTCGAACTCCAGGCGCTCCACATAGGTGGGCATTTGGGCTTCGCGCTCGGCGGCATCGGGGAACAGATGCGCCATGCGCTCTTTGAGACCTTCGTGTGATGCGTAGCGGAAATACTCTTCGGGTGTGAGCTGCTGACCATTGACCAATGGTGTCGGGAATTCCGGCAAATAGTTTTTGCCCAGCACCAGCGTCAGGTTGCAACGCTTGGCAATTTCTACGGTATTGGCCACCGCAGACGGCAAGTCCGCAAACAGCGCCTCCATCTCGGCGCTGGTTTTGAAGTATTGCTCACGGGTGTACTTGCGCACGCGCTTGGCGTTGCCCAAAATTTCACCATCGGCGATACAGACCCGGGCCTCATGCGCCTCAAAGTCATCGGGCGCATTGAATTGGATGGGGTGCGTTGCCACCACTGGCAAATTCATGCGGGCTGCCAGCTGCACGGCGGCGGTCACATGTGCTTCGTCATCCACACGGCCTGCGCGCTGCAATTCCAGGTAGAAGCGATGGGGGAACACACTGGCCAGTTGCAAGGCCACTTCGCGCGCGCGCCCTTCGTCGCCCTGCACCAAGGCCTGCCCGACGGGACCGGCTTGTGCCCCGGACAAGACGATCAGCCCTTCGTTCAACTCTTGCAGCCACGCCAGCTTGATGACGGCCTGATTCTTGACAATGTTGCGCGTAAAGCCACGCGCCAGCAGCTCCGACAGGTTCAAATAGCCCTGCTTGTTTTGCACCAGCAAGACCATGCGCGAAAGGGCTGTGGTGTCGCCACCCAGCCCTTCCAGAAATACCTCGGCACCCAAGATGGGTTTGGCACCTTTGCCGCGCGCCTGCTTGTAAAACTTGATGGCACCGAACAAATTGCTCAGGTCGGTGATGGCCAGCGCGGGCTGGCCATCGGCCACCGCAGAGGCTATGGCTTCATCGATGCGGTTGATTCCATCGACAACAGAAAACTCGGTGTGCAGGCGCAGGTGGACAAACATGGAGGCATTGTAGTTTTGCCAAGCCCCCAGCGCCTGTAACAGACTGCGCTGTGTGGATAAAAAATGTAAATCGTTTTGTGAGTCGTTTATGCCTTGGCTGCCAGCGCCGCAATGCGTGCACCAAACAGGCGGCCGGTTTCCAGATCACCGGCATTCATTTCTGCACCACTGGCGTCACCCGGCGTTTGTGCCATGGGGCCGGCGCTGGAGGCCAGGTAGTTGACGTCGTCGCGCTTGGAGGCCTTGGTATTGTTGTAGTTCAGGCCGGTGCCCGCCCAGATGCCGCCATGCTGCATGGCCAGCGTCATGAAGTAGTGCAGCGTGGAATGCTTGTCGCCATTGACATTGGCACTGGCGGTAAAGCCGCCAAAAATCTTGTCTTTCCAAGCCTGGGTGTACCAGGGCTTGCTGCTGGCATCGGCAAACTTCTTGAACTGCCAGCTCACACTTCCCATATAGGTGGGCGAGCCAAAAATGATGGCGTCGGCTGCTGCCAGCGTCTCCCATGCGCCGTCTGGCACATTGCCATCAGCATCGATGGCGATCAGCTCCGCGCCTGCGCCCTGTGCCACGGTCTGCGCCAGGCGCTGGGTGTGTCCATAACCTGAATGAAAAATAACCACTACTTTTGCCATTTGAAATACTCCTTTGGTGAAACCTTGCGGGACAGGCCGTTGGCCCTGCGCTCCATTGCGAAAAGAAAACTGGCGAAATCGCTGAAAAGAACTAGGCCTGCAGATCGAAAAACAAAACCTCGGCATCGTGGGCCTGGTCCAGGCGCACCTGGGCTTCGTTCTCCAGCAACGCGGCGTCTCCGCCGCCCAGCGCCACGCCATTGACCGATACGCCACCCCGTACCACATGCACATAGGCCTTGCGCGTGGGGTCCATGGCCAATGACGCTGTTTGCGAGCCATCCAACAGCCCGCTGTACAAGCGGGCATCCGCATGGATCAGCACCGAGCCCTCTGCACCGTCTGGTGAAGCAACCAGGCGCAGCACGCCCTGCTTTTCTGCAGCACTAAACGATTTTTGCTCGTAGCTGGGCGGGATGCCGGTCACGTTCGGTGCTATCCAAATTTGCAGGAAATGCGTCGTGTCATTGGGCGCATGGTTGAACTCGCTGTGCTGCACGCCGCGCCCGGCACTCATGCGCTGCACGTCACCCGGGGGAATACCCTTGACGTTGCCCATGCTGTCTTTGTGCGCCAGGTTACCGGCCAGTACGTAGCTGATGATTTCCATATCGCGGTGGCCGTGGGTGCCAAAACCAGCGCCGGGTGCAATGCGGTCTTCGTTGATGACACGCAAGTTGCCCCAGCCCATATGCGCGGGGTCGTAGTAGCCTGCAAATGAAAAGCTGTGGAATGACTGGAGCCAGCCATGGTCGGCATAGCCACGGTCGGCAGATTTACGCACGGTCAACATGAGTCTCTCCTGTTTTACAGATTCGATTGCACTGAGACGAACTTTAGTGCACAACCCATCTATTCCCATAGCGCGGCTTTGATGGCATCATTCAAATATTTTCAACTTGCAGGTGGACTCCATGCAAACAGCCCGCGATGTATTGACCCCCGATGCACTGGCCATGTTGGCAGCCATTGAAGCTGCAGGCAGCTTTGCAGCGGCCGCACGTGCCATGGGCATGGTGCCCAGCGCCCTGACCTACCGCGTGCGCCAAATAGAAGACGCCCTGGATGTGCTGCTCTACAACCGCAATTCCCGCAGAGCCCAGCTCACCGAAGCCGGTGCCGAACTGCTGCGCGAGGGTGCACGGCTGTTGGAAGAAATAGACGCCGTTGCCAACCGGGTCAAGCGGGTCGCCACCGGGTGGGAGCCACAGTTCACCATTGCAGTGGACACGGTTATCACCAAAACGACGGTCATGGAATTGTGCGAGAGCTTTTTCAGCATGGCACCACCCACACGCATTCGCCTGCGCGATGAAACCCTGTCCGGCACGCTGGAGGCATTGACCTCAGGCCAGGCGGATCTGGCCATTGGTGTCACGCCCGACGCGGGCAACAACACGTCCGACATCAATACAAAGCCCTTGGGCACTATGGGCTTTGTCTTTGCCGTTGCACCGCACCATCCTTTAGCCACGGCCAAAGAGCCGTTGAGCGATGCCGTGGTACAGCAACACCGTGCGGTGGCGGTGGCCGATTCGATTCAACGCGGTCGCGGATTGACGTTTGGACTGTTGACCGGGCAAGACGTATTTACCGTGGGTAGCATGCAAACCAAACTGGAGGCCCAGCTGCGTGGCCTGTGTAGTGGCAACCTGCCACGGTGCATGGCAGACCCCTATATCGAATCGGGCAGGTTGGTTGTGAAAAAGACGGAACGGTCGCAGCGGCAGGTAGCGATTCACTACGCATGGCGTGGCACCACGTCAGCAACACGTGGCCGCGCCCTCGAATGGTGGCTACAGCAACTGGAGAGCCCTGCCACACGCACAGCATTGCTGGGGCAGCGCCCAAGTCGCGCATAAGAATTCTGCAGAACGCCACCAACCGCACGCACGGGCGTATAAACTGGCTGCAACCTTTCAACAATTGGAGAAGTCATGTGCACACACGCCCACAACCGATCACTGCCTCCCAACGGGAAACTTGCGCACCTGATTGCCGCACTCTGGAAGGCCTAAGCGCATGACTACATCCAAACACATTGCTATCGTGGGCGCAGGTATGGCTGCCATCACATGCGCGCGCACCTTGGTCCAAGCGGGTCACAGCGTGACGGTGTTTGAAAAGAGCCACACCGTTGGCGGCCGCATGGCCACGCGCAACAGTGCATTTGGCACCTTCGACACTGGTGCCCAATATTTCACCGTGCGCGATCCGCGCTTCATGCTGGCATTGCAAACCACGCCCACGGTGTGCAAGCGCTGGAGTGCCAACACGGTACAGGTGCTCGACGCCCATGGCCGCGTGGCCGCAGCCGGCCTGCCAGCCCGTGAGCCCCACTGGGTAGCCAGCCCCGCCATGAGTGCGCTGGTGCGGCGCTGGGCGCAGCCGCTGGTCGCGGCCCACAGCATGCATCTGCAAACCCATGTCTCTGCCATCGAGCGTGACCCATTGAACACAGCCCAGTGGCAATTGCGTACCACAGGCACTGGCGACAGCACCCATGTCTATGGCGGGTTCGATGCCGTGGTGTTGGCGGTGCCGGTAGCCCAAGCCCGCGCCCTTCTCGAACACACGCCTAAGGCAGCACCGCTGCTTAACAAAACCAGCCACGTAACAGTAGCGCCGTGCTGGACCCTGATGCTGGCTTATCCGCAAGCCATGCAACCGGGCATGTCTGCCCTGGGGCCGCAGTGGAATGCAGCGCGCAGCACCCACCACCGCATCGCGTGGCTGGCCCGTGAATCCAGCAAACCGGGCCGCGGTGCCGTAGAACGCTGGACCGTGCAAGCCAGCGCCAGCTGGTCCACCGAACACTTGCACGACGACCCTCAGCGCGTGCAGGCCAAGTTGATCAAGGCCTTTGCCGAAGTAACCGGCATACGCGCCGAACCCTCCCACGCCGACACCAAGCGCTGGTTGTACGCCAAGACCGACAAGCCCTTGGGCAAATCGCATCTGTGGGATGCCAAAGCCGGGCTTGGCGTGTGTGGTGACTGGTGCATTGGGCACCGGGTGGAAGATGCGTTTGTGTCGGGGCTGGAGTTGGCGCTGGCTATTGTTTAGTCGGTTTTTGATGCGGCTTCATTTCTGCATGACGGCGCACGCAAGAACTGCGCGCGGCGGGCGGCGTGGCTAGCGTTCTCCGGCTCGCTTCGCGGGCGGCTTTTTTGGGCTCGCGGTTGTTGCTGCGTTAAGGCTTTGGTTGGCGCACCTGCTCTGTGGCAACCGCGAGTGCGGCCTGCGCCCGCCAGCCACACCACCCGCCTTATGGGCATGGTTTTGCGATACGACTACATGACAAATTAGCCGCTAGCCCTCGAATACATTGTGTTAGCAGCTATGTATTTTGTAGCAATGCACACCAAACACCGCCGGCCCCGCCAACAACGCAGCGCCTGAAATGCCTCTAACCGCAGTCATGGACAATCCCAAATTGATATGACGCACCCACCAATCTACCGAGGCCGCTTCGCCCCCTCCCCCACTGGCCCGCTCCACGCCGGCTCGCTGGTGGCTGCGCTGGCCAGTTGGCTCGACGCCCGCGCGCATGGCGGGCAGTGGCTGGTGCGTATGGAAGACGTGGACACACCCCGCACCGTGCCCGGTGCGGACACGCACATCCTGCAGCAGCTGGCCGACTGTGGCTTGCAGTCGGATGAGCCGGTGGTCTTCCAATCCCAGCGGTCAGCGCTGTACCAGCAGGCACTGGACCGGCTGATCGCGAGCCAACAGGCTTACCCTTGCAACTGCTCCCGCAAAGCCATAGAAGCCGCGATCCTGGCACAAGGCATCACCAAGGTGCGCAACGGCGAACTGGTCTACCCGGGTACCTGCAGGCACGGCATGCAGAACGCAACACCCGCACCCCATGCTTGGCGGTTTGTAGCCAATAGCTATCAAAGAAATATGCCGCCAGCCCTCGCGGAACGTGCACAAGCAGCTACAACAACCATAGCACCCGAATCGACCGTGTGGCATGACAGACGAAGGGGCTCACAGCGGCAAGACGTGCCAACCGTGGTGGGCGACTTTGTGTTGAAGCGCGCCGACGGCTGCTATACCTACCAGCTGGCGGTGGTGGTGGATGACGCTGCGCAAGGCATTACCCACGTGGTCCGTGGCGAAGATTTAGCCGACAACACGGCACGCCAGGTCTTGCTGCAACGCGCTTTAAGTCTGCCTACGCCTCAGTATCTGCATACGCCCCTGGTGGTGGGCACCAATGGCGAAAAGCTCTCCAAACAAAACGGCGCACAAGCGCTGGACACTTCGTCCCCTGCCGCTGTTCAGGCCGCTCTACACAATGCCGCCAGTGCACTGGGCTTGCCCCCTGTAACAGCAGCGCGCCAAGCGGACGCACTGGCCACATGGGTCGCCATGTGGCGCGCGGCCTGCGAGACGGCTAACGGACTGCCAAACCTTTTATCGTGCGGGACAGCACTAAAAGACATACAACTGTCAGCACCACACTGACTCCGGTCGGAATCAGGATGTGCTGCACATGCAGATCGTCCCCGCGCAGCACGCGCAACATGACAGTTTGTTGCGCGAGGCTTGGCACGAACAAATGCCACGGCTTTTCACCCGAAAAATCCATGATGGCGATCAGCGGCGCGAACTGAAACGCCATCAGCGCCATCGTGGCACGGCTTTGCGCTTCTTTCACCGTCCGGCCGAAAATCGCGGTCAGCATTAGCACGGCAGACACCGCAGCCGCCAGGGGAATCAGCATCAGCAGGAACAAGCCTGCCTCCCACACACCAAACCGGAACATGGCTTGCAAGGCTTCGCTTTGTATCAGCCACTTGGCCGGCAAAAAGCTGGTCACGCTGAATGTTGCGATCGCCATGGCTGCTGCTGATGCGGCCATCCATTTACCCACCACCAAGGCCAATGGCGTGACGGGGTTGGACAGCAGCGGCTCCAACGACGCGCGTTCACGCTCACCGGCAGTCGTATCCAGGGCAACGGTTAAGCTGCCAAACAACACGGCCATCATCACCATCCAGGGCACCATGGCCGTCATTTGCGACGAACGACTTTGTGCACTCGCAAGATTGCGCTCTTGAATGCGATAGGGCTGCAACACCGCTGGCGCCACACCCCGTGTCGCCATCTCCAGCATGGCCTGCTCACGGTTAAAGCCGTCCAGCAAGGCCATATCACGCCCAACCATGGTGCTGGACTGGCGATTGGCAGAATCAAACACCACGTACAAGTCCGGTGCCTCGCCTTTGCTCTGTCGCGCCGCGTAGTCTTCATCCACCACAATGACCGCATCGCCCAAGCGAAAGTCGCGCAACTGGGCTTCAAAATCCGCCGGTGCCGGATGAACCGTGAGCCCCTGGCGCAGCAGGTAGTTGTGCAGCGCAGGCGCGCGCTCCAAGCCCGCCACCCACACCTCGCGCCGCTCGGATTTCTCTTCCTGCTGGCTCACCACCAATGACAGGACAACCAGCATCAGCGGGCCCATCACTACCGCGCTGATAAAAATCATCAGCAATGTTTTGCGGTCGCGCACGGCGTCAACGATTTCTTTGCAAAAGACAATCCAGCTGCCACGCAATGCATGCATCATGGTGTACCTCCGGCCTGCGGGGCAGGGACAGGAGCAGCGTCGGCGAAAGCCAAGGCCACAAACGCATCTTCAAAATCCGCGCACCCAGTCTGATCGCACAAGGCTTGCACCGTGCCGTGGGCAATATTGCGCCCCGCCGCCACCACGCTGACGAGGGTACACAACCGCTCGACCTCTTGCATGATGTGCGACGAAAACACAATGCACTTGTTGCCGCCCGCAGGCGACGCGAGGTGGCGCAGTGCCTCGCGCAAGCGCCGAGTAGCCACCACATCCAGGCCATTGGTGGGCTCATCCAGGAGTAAATTGGGTGGGTTGTGCACGAGTGCGCGCGCCAATGCCGTTTTCATGCGCTCGCCTTGGCTAAAACCTTCTGTGCGGCGGTCCAATAGCTCTTTCATGTCGAGCAGTTCGCCCAACTCATCCGTACGCCTGACCGCTTCCGCCCGTTCGAGCCCTTGCAGGCGACCGTAGTAGATGACGTTTTCCCGGGCCGTGAGACGCGGATACAAGCCGCGCGAATCACTGAGGCAGCCCACACGGGCAAGCGCCGCGCGCGGGTTGGCACAGACATCAAACCCGTCAATCAATACGCGCCCAGCATCTGCAGACAAGAGTCCGGCGACCATGCGCAGCGTGGTGGTTTTGCCTGCACCGTTGGCCCCCAGCAGGCCCGTAATGCTGCCGTCTGCGGCAACAAAATTCATGTCGTTGACGGCCTGCACGGTGACCGCTGGGCCGCGAAACCGCTTGGCCCCGGTGAACTGCTTGCGCAAGTTTTCGACCTGGATCATGACCGGCCTTTCACGTCGTCTCGCAACGGCACGAACGCCTTGGGGCGGGGAATATGCGCGAGGCACGCCGCATCAACACCCAGAGCATCCTTGCTGGCGGCATTGTCAACAAATTTGAAAACAACGTCGCTTGCGCAGCCCAAGCGCAAGATGCCATGACCCGCATGGTCGACAACGATGTGGCGAACGTTCTTGCCCAACGCCGCGGCTACTACTGCGGCATGGTGCGGTGGCGTTGCCGGGTCTGCTCCGCCACTGAGCATCAACACGGGGGCAGCACTGGCTGCCACGGTGTAAAAACCAGGGTCTACCTTGGAAGAGGGCCAGTTTTTGCAGACCGCTTGGTACGGCGCGTCCATCACGCCGGCAAAGCGGCCTGCAGCCGCGCTGCTTGAAGTGCGCAACGGGTCTTCCGCACACAGTACCGAGAAGTGCATACCCATAGCCATGCCGCTGCCACTGCGGCTTTGGCCGGCACTGGCCAAGCCCACTAGAGCGGTCCAGCGTCCGTGCGCGGCTTCGTCGATGGCAAATGGCAGCGCTGACGCCAGCGCGGGCGTATACAGCGTGCCACGCACCATGCCCGCCAGCATGTTCGCAGTCACCGTCACACGCTCGGAATTTCCAGTCAGCGGGTTGTCAACAGTGGTCGTTTGGGGCAGGGCCGCAAACAATTGCTCCCATTGCGCTGCTAGTGTGGAGTGGCGCTTGGCACAGGCAGCATCGGCGGCGCAATGGTTGACGATGGCCATCCAAGCTGCGTTGGCATCTTCTGCCATGGATTGGGTGAGCGATATGTCGGTTGGCACCACGCCGTCGAGCACGATGCGGCGCACGCGCTGCGCGAATTGGCGCAGGTATTCCAATGCAGCCCGCGTGCCATACGACACACCCATCAGGTTGATGCGCTCCTGCCCCAGCGCGGCACGCACCGCGTCAATATCTTGCATAGCCAAGGTCGTGCTGTAGAAGCGCAGATCACCGTGTGGCAACTTTTCAAGTGCTGCGCGACAGCTTGCCATGCGGAGGGGAAGTTGTTGCGGGTCCAGGGCCACACGCAGTGAAAGAGGGCCAGTATCGTCACAGACCAAAGGCGCACTTTTGCCAGTGCCACGCTGATCCACAAACACCAGATCGCGTCGATTGTTCAGGCGCGACAAGGGGCCTTGCATGGCCGCCAGGACATCCATCGCACTTTGCCCCGGGCCGCCGGCAAAGAAATAGATAGGGTCAACATGCTTTTCCCGTGCTTTTGAAGGCACCACGGCAAAGTGAATGTCGATCTTGGTGCCCTGCGGCGCCGCCGGGTCGAGTGGCCGGGCCAGCTTGCCACACTGCACGGCGTCGCGCAGGCCGGGTAAATGACAGGGCTTAAGGGTCACGGTCTGGGCCTGCGCTACAGGCACAGTCAATAGAGCCATCACCGCGGCCCAGGGCATCAACGATCCACCCCATAGGCGCATGAAGAGGGAGAAGAATTTCATGCTGGTGACTGTACGCGAAGACGCTGCTGCACGCGTGTAAAACCACCCCGCAACTTCAGGTGTGACTGGTTGGCGGTGCCAACGGGTGACCCACTGGAGCGCATGGGTAGGCAAATGGCGAGCAAGCCGTGGCGCAATGTGCTACAAAAACAATAGTGCCCAATGCAATGTATTCGAGGGCTACATGGCTTTTTGTCTGGCAATCACTCTACTACCCCGCACGTGCCAGGTTGTGGTTTATGCTTGGTTCATGTTTCCGGTGGAAGCAACGACTCCTGTGCTTGCTGTGGCTGTGACCCCGAGCGCAGTCTTCAACAACATTTATTGACGAAATCCCGCGATGCATAGCCTCTTGAAAAAAATGGGATGGTGCTGCTGCACCTTGTTAAGTGCCTGTAGCCCACTTACCCAGCGCGCCACGCCACCAGAGCAATTGCTGCGCATGCCGTATGTCAGTACGGTGGATGGTGCAGCGCATGATTTCTTTGTCTATTTACCCAAAGGTTATGGCCAGGACCCGGAGCGGCGCTGGCCTGTACTGGTGTTTTTGCACGGCGACGGCGAGCGCGGCAACGGACGCGAGGACTTGGACTATGTGCTGGCCCACGGCCCTTTGTACGAGGCGTGGATTCAGAAGAAGGACCTGCCCTTCATCATTCTTTCACCGCAGCTACCCATGTTTGGCCGGGACACCCTGGGGATTAGCTATTTAGTCAACCGCGATCCTGCAAGCATTCCCAAACGGCAAGCAGACGGTGCACCACCCCGCGGGCAAGATTTCCCCAAGAATCTGCCGATCCGCTCACTGCCGGACAACGCCGACATGAGCCAGGTTCCATCTCTTCTACCAATGGGTTGGGAGCAGGTGGAGACCGATGTGTTGACCATGATTCAATCCGTGCAATCAACGTATAAGACAGATGCACGGCGCCTCTATTTGTCCGGTTTGAGCTACGGCGGTTTTGGCACCTGGTATATGGCTAGCAAGCACCCGCACCTGTTTGCCGCTGTTGCGCCCGTCGTGGCTTGGGGGCATCCTCAGTGGATGGCTCCTATTGTGCAAGCCAAGTTGCCAGTATGGTCGTTTGCAGGGGGTCGCGATGAGGCAATATCCATCGCAAATTTCTATGCGGGCATGCGCGCATTGGAAGCCTTTGGTTCCAGCGAAGTGCGCTTCACTGTGCACGAGGATATGGCCCACGATACCTGGAAGCGGGTGTATGCGGGAGAAGACCTTTACCAATGGCTATTGGCCCATAAAAAAGAGCCACGGTAGTCAAGAAAACCCGCAAAAGGCGCAATCGCTAGCCGCTAGTGCGTTGTAGGGGCAGCCACTGGAATGCTGATCGTAACGACACATCCTGCGCCGCCTTTGCTGTGAATCTCAATCGTGCCACCCAATGGCCCCGTGACCTGGTTGTGGCAAATAAACATGCCCAGTCCACTACCACCCTTGCCAAATTTTGTTGTGAAGAACGGGTCAAAGACATGTGCAAGAACTTGCTCTGACATACCGACCCCGTTGTCCTTGTAGACCAGGGATATTTTCGAGCCATGCAAACTGGCATTCACCGAAATCTTGCCTTCGGAGCGCCCCTCAAAACCATGCGATAGCGAATTACTCACCAGCGACTCAATAATTTTTTCAACTGAATCTGCGTAGCCGTCCATCATCAGGTCTGCGGGGATGCTCAGGTCGACAATGACATTGCAGTCCACCGATTTGCGCAATGCCAGCTCAAGGGCATTGCTAACGACTTCCTTCAGATCAAACACCATGCGCGATGCCTGGGTCTGGCTCACTGCAATCTGTTTGAAGTTCTCCACCAGTTCCGCGGCCCGCGTCAGGTTTCTGATCAGCAGATCCATCCCTTCCCGGGTAGCGGCGATATAGCTATCCAGGCGCGATCGGCGTAACCCCCCACCTTCTACTTCTGCCCCCAGCGTCGATACATCGAGTTGCATCGTGGTAGCCACGGTGACACCATTGCCCAATGGCGTGTTGAGCTCATGTGCAACTGCCGAAACGATGGACCCCAGCGCGGCAAGCTTCTCCGATTGAACGAGTTTGCTCTGTGTGCGTTTGAGTTGTGCGAGCGATGCAGTGAGCCGTTGCGTAGACTCCGCCAAAGACTGTGTACGCTGCTGTACACGCAAGTCCAGCTGCTGATTGAGGGCACGCAACTTGGCTTCCGCTTCCACCTGTACCGTAATGTCACGGGCAATGCCCAAGAAGCCGACAACAGCACCCTCATTGTCGTGCACGGCACTCACCGCGAGTGAGACCTGCAGGTGAGCCCCGCTCTTCTGAACATAGGTCCAGTTTCTGATTTCGGACTTGCCATCCAGCGTATTGACGACAAACACTTCAAACCCGTCGACGGTTCGGCCATGCTGCGCCGTGAGTTCCTTGCCCCGTGTGACCACTTCTTGTGGCAGGTGAAACAATGCAGGGCTTCTTCCCCTTATCTCTTCCGCGCTGTACCCCAACATTTTCTCGGCACCGGTATTGAACACATCAATATTTCCCTCGGTGTCCGTGGCGATGATGGCCACTTCCAAGGCAGAATCAAAAAGTGCTTGCAGGCGGCGATTGAGCTTGATCACCTGGTCCACCAGGCGTACGTTGTTGCCTTGCGAGACCACCAGATCAGACTTCAGCAGGTCACGGCCTGCAGAAACTTCAGACACCAAAATGCTGCTGACCAGCGAGCTGTTGATCTCTTCGCGAATTAGTTCAATGCGATACGGCGGGATTGTCGTAATGTCCAGTATCAAGTAGCCGTAGTGCTCGGAATATTGAAATAGGGGGAACACCGCCAGACTCTGGTGCAGCGTTTGTGTAAAGAGGTCGCCGGGAAGAATGTCCAAAGTCGGAAACGGAACGTGCAAATTCTCGCGCTGCCGCACAAAGTTGGACGATGCATAGATCAACTGCGAGGTAGCGGGCAGGCTCTGGTACAAGCCATCTTGAAACGTCACCGGATCCGCATACAAAACCAGATAGGCAGTTGGAATGGACAGCCGCACCATCGCAGTTTCAATCAAGTCCAGCATGGCCTCACGATCAAAGCCAGACATGTTGCGCTTGAGAAAACCCAGGTCATGCAAATCGAATTCCGATGAACCTTCGATGAGCTTCATCCGAACGTTGTAGACATTTTGCGCATTGCTCAGCACGATTTGGCCACGTAGCAGGGTCTTTGGCACCGGCGAGCGTGCGGGCGCAAACTGCGCCTCGTGTGTGCGCGAATAGGCGTAAAAGGCCATCAGCAGATCTTGAAGCTGGCCAAGCACACCGGTGTTGGCCAACGTTGTATTGGCGATTTCGCTCAGCAGACCCAAAAATATCTCTTCGTCTTGCAACAGCGCTTCGAGTAAACGCGTTGCGTGTTGCCGATACAAATCGACCTGCTCTTCAACAATGTTCAATCCGTCAATCAGCCTATCGATGTCGGAATCATTGCCCTTTTGCGCGCCAGGTGATCGGTCCTTTTTGTCGATACCAATGCAACCACATGTTTGCCGGATCACGGCGCGCGTCGGGACATGTACCACAGACGGCGGCTTTCCGAGCGCCACGCGGTCCCGAACGAGAGCAAAAGCGCAATTGACCAGCGATTGAAGCGACTGATTGACTGTCGTCAGTGGAAGCCCTTGCTTGGCAAACGCCAATACATCATCGAAACCAGTCACCGCCACATCTTGGGGGACCCGCAATCCGCGCTCCACTGCAACCGCAATGGCAGCATGTGCCATGCCGTCATTGGCACACACCAAGACTTCAAACGGGATCTTCTTATCGAGCAGTTGCTCCATGGCTATGCGGCCTTCGGCCTGATTGAAGTTCCCCGTTGCAACAAGTTCTGGATTGAAGGCAATGCCACTGGCGGTCAAGCAACGTAAGAATTCATCGAATCGATCTTCGGAGTCTTTTGTCGCAGCGATTCCTTTCATAAAGGCGAACCGCTTGTACTGGTGGTCCTCAATCAAATGCTGCATGAGCGGGCGAAACCCCGCCCGGTTGTCGATCAACGCAGAAGACGTACCTTCCATACTGAAGTTAAGATTTACAAGCGGCGTTGGCGAAAATTGGCCCAGAAAGTTCCCACACTCTTCGACGGTGAGATGGTGTTGGAAGTGCTCCGTGGCACTGATGATCGCGTCAAACCGCTGGCTGCGGCCGAACCCAAAAAGATAGTTGAACTGGCGCTCAAAATTGGTCGTGGCGTTTGCGATGTGACCAGGTATGTAAAAGAGATGAGAACCGTCGGCTTTTCCCGCCTCATTGATGCAACTGACCAAAGCACGCTGAAAGTAGTCATCCAGTGTGTCGATGAGGACTGCTATACGAATTGCTTTGTTTGCCAAAGACACAGCTTTCAATTTGCACGGTCAGAGAAATGTCGTTGTGCATGCTAGTCGCTAAACGCAGCACTGGTCAAGCAACTTCATTCAATCCTTTTGCGGGCAGCAGATGGATGCAACAATCTCGACTTTTATCGTAAGGATCCCATGTTGAAAGCAACGTTCACGCTCCTTTTACTTCTGGCAGCCCAATCGTTCGCGGGCACGCGCACGGTGGACGCCGACTACACGGTAGTCACCGGCAAGACTGACAAGTTTTTTCAGAAGGTGGTGGGGGCCGGTCGCGCGGCAGAGGCGCTGCGTGCAGACTGGCAGCGCGACTTCAAAGAAGTGCAACGGGAATGTGGCTTCCAATACATCCGCTTTCACGGTTTGCTGCAGGACGAGTTGGGTGTGTACAGCGAAGACAAAAATGGCAATCCGCGCTACAACTTCCAATACATCGATCAAATTTACGACATGGTGCTGGCCAATGGCATGAAGCCTTTTGTCGAGTTTTCATTCATGCCGACAGCGCTTGCCAGCAACCCAAAGAGCATTTTTTGGTGGAAAGGCATGATCTCGCCGCCCAAAGACCCAAACAAGTGGCACGGACTCATTCACGCGCTGGTTGAGCATTGGACCCAGCGCTATGGGCAAGCAGAGGTTGCTAGCTGGTATTTTGAAGTGTGGAACGAGCCAAATTTGAAGGATCTCTTCTTTACCGGGGATCAGGCTGACTACTTCCAGCTGTATGCAAACACGGCTGACGCCATCAAATCCGTATCGACCGCCTACCGCGTCGGTGGCCCTGCAACTGCTGGGCGCGGTTGGATTGCAGAAACCATCGCGTATGCGACGAAGAACAATGTCCCGCTCGACTTTATCGCAACCCACGACTACGGCGTAGACGGGATTGGCTTGGATGAGAACGGTGAGCAAAAGCTATTTTTGAATCCGGATCCCACCGCGATTATTGGTGGCGTGCACGCCGTCGCAGCAACGATCCAGTCCTCCGCAAAGCCGACGCTGCCGCTCCATTACACCGAATGGAGTAGCTCGTATTCACCGCGCGACCCGGTGCACGATCACTATATTTCTGCACCCTACATCTTGTCGAAATTGCGCGGTTCGGCCGGATACATTGACTCCATGTCTTACTGGACATTTACTGATAATTTCGAGGAAAACGGCCCGGTTCCTTCACCGTTTCACGGTGGATTTGGCATGCTCAATTTTCAAGGTTTGCGCAAGCCAGCCTTCTATGCCTATCAATTCCTGCATCGCCTGGGTGACCAGGACTTGAAGAGCAATGACCCCGCAAGTTGGATCACGCGCACAAAGCAAGGTGTGCAGGCATTGGTATGGGATCTTCACATTCCCAAGACAACAGAAAGCGATCAAGTGTTCTATAAAAAGGACATTCCAGCGCAACCACTCGGTGATCTGGAGGTCAAACTGAAAAACCTGCCACGTGGTACCTATACGGTTTCCGTTTATCAAGTGGGCTACAAGATCAACGACGTGTACGCTGATTTTCTGAAACTGGGTTCACCTTCCAACCTTTCACGCGAACAAGTGAAGACGCTCGCTGCGCGAAACAGTGGCAAACCCATAGACACCTATCGGTGGGTACAAAAATCAAACAGCCATTTCAGCAAGAGACTTCCCTTGCGGGAGAATGATGTGTTCATGATCACCCTGGAAAAGTCGCGCTAGGCACTGCAAACTGATGGCTGCGAACTTACCGCCAATGGGCACGTTCCAGCCACTGTGCGCGCGCTGCCACTTGTGTGGCCCGCACACTGTTTTCAGGTAACGTTAAATATTGGTAATAGGCGTGTACTTGGGGACCAGGAGTTTGATCACACCCCATGCAATGAGATAGGCCACTGCGCAACCGGTGAACATGATGGTGTAGCCGGTTTCTATGTGGCCTTGTGCGCGGTAGTAGTCAAATAGCCAACCACCCGTTTTTGAAACGAGCACGCCTCCAATGCCTCCTGCCATGCCCCCGATTCCTACGACCGATGCAATGGCGCGCTTGGGAAACATGTCTGAAACAGTAGTGAATAGGTTGGCCGACCACGCCTGGTGTGCAGACGCGCCAATACCAATCAACAGCACCGGAATCCAGAAACTGTAATGCCCCAGCGGCTGCGCGAACAGCACGGTCAATGGAAACAACGCGATCACCAGCATGGCTTTCAGCCTGCCATCGTAGGCGGCCACACCTTTTTGAATAAAGTATCGTGGAAAGGCACCTCCGCCAATACTGCCAATCATGGTCATGCTGTAGAGCACGGTCATGGGAAGCATCAGGTCAGTTCCTTTTACGCCATAGTTTTCGCCCAGGTATTTTGGAAGCCAAAATAGGTAGAACCACCAGACGCCGTCGGTCAACAGTTTTCCAAAGATAAACGCCCACGTTTGGCGAAATTTGAACAATTTCAACCATGAGAACTTTTCATTAGTTTCAGCGGTGACATTCGATTCGTGCTCTTCATTTTCACTATTGATGTAGGCCCGCTCCGCCTCACCCAAGCGCTTTTGCTTTTCAGGTGATTCGTAGAAAACTTGCCAGAATGCAAGCCACACAAAACCAATGGCACCTATCCAGATAAAGGCTGTTTGCCAACCCCAGTGCGCCGCAATCCACGGCACGGTCAAGGGCGCTAGTACCGCGCCAATGTTTGCGCCAGAATTGAAGATTCCGGTTGCCAGCGAGCGGTCTTTTTTGGGAAAGTATTCCGCAGTTGCTTTGATGGCTGCGGGAAAGTTGCCAGCCTCACCAATCGCGAGAACCGCGCGGGACACCATAAAGCCAAGCACAGAGACAGGCACCGCCGCGATGCCAACGATGGCAAGCACATTATTGGACCATGCACCGATTGGTTCGGCATAAGCGTGCAATATTGCGCCAATAGACCACACGATGATGGCCAAGACGAAGCCCGCTTTCGTACCCAAATGGTCAACAATGCGCCCGGCAAAAAGCATCGAAAAAGCGTAGACGAATTGAAACGCAACGGTGATGTTGGCGTAGTCTGTGTTACTCCAGCCAAATATCTTGCTAAGTTCTGGGGACAACAGACTCAGCACTTGCCGGTCCAAGTAATTGATGGTTGTTGCAAAGAACAACAAGCCGCATATGGTCCAACGATAGTTTCCTATGCCTTTGGCGGTGTCATTTTGTGGATTCATGGTGTCAATTCACTTCTCAGCGACTGGCTGTTGCGATGTTTCAAAAGGGATTCGGGATGGAAATCCATCCTTGCGCGCCGAAGTATGACTCATTAGTGCAGCAGTCGAATCAAGTACAAACCCGAAGACTGTTTGCGCAAACAGTTCGAGTATTTGCTATTGAAAATGGTGTTTTACTAGGGTTTATCCCAGCCAATTCATCCCATTTACACTAGTAAGATAGCGCTGTCTAATTGACTTTCTCACCAATTTTTTCAACGTAGTGCGAATTTTACCAATGAGGATTGCTTGTCGCTACGGATTTTGTTCAGCACAATGCGTCAGATAGCGATGTCTGAGCAGTAATAGCGATGTTAACCGTAACATGATAAAGCCCACACCTGACGAGGCAGATTCGCCCCCCAATACAGCCTCCCCTGCGGTTGCGACACAAACATCTGGCTTGATTGAAAAGAGCCTGGACACGGTCATGGCTGCGTCTCTGGCATTGATGGCTGTGTTGGTGTTTGGCAATGTCGTGCTGCGCTATGGTTTTGGCACCGGAGTAGCCGCAGCAGAAGAGTTATCGCGGTTGTTGTTTGTGTGGATGGTTTTCCTGGGTGCGGTCGCAGCCTACCCTGCTGGCGAGCATATGGCTTTTACGAGCCTCTTGGCTCTTTTGGAAAAGGGCCCTCGTTATTTACTGAGAGGCATGACATTGCTGGTCCGACTGCTGATGCTATTGGCATGCGCACTACTTGCGCGCGGCGCGTGGCTGCAGATCGAAGCGGCTTGGGGGTCGGTCTCCCCCGTCATGGGCTATCCGATTGCGATGCTACCTTTGCCAGTGCTTCTGTGCGCTACGGCGATTGGCGCAATGGTGGTGCGCGAAATTGTGCAGCAGCAGCCCATGGCACTAGGCCACGTAGGCGAGGTGGATTGACATGGGAATGGGACCAGAAGCACTCGCGTTTGTCACCTTCTGCCTCGGCATGACGGTTCTCATGGGTATTGGCCTCAATATGGCCATGGCCTTGGTTCTCACGGGCGCAGGCATGGCTTGGGTGCTGGACTTTTGGGATACCCAACTGCTTGCGCAAAACCTGGTTGCAGGCGTTGACAGCTTTGCGTTGCTCGCTGTGCCTTTCTTTGTATTGGCCGGTGAGCTCATGAACAGCGGCGGATTGAGTCGACGCATTATCGACATGGCGCAGGCGTGGATTGGTCATATTCGCGGCGGCCTGGGCTATGTTGCCATTGGTGCTGCCGTATTGATGGCCAGTATGAGTGGCTCCGCGTTGGCAGATACCGCAGCACTGGCCACCATCTTGCTACCGATGATGCGCGAGCGGGGCTACCCCATGCATACATCTGCCGGGCTCTTGGCATCGGGGGGCATCATCGCACCCATCATCCCTCCATCCATGCCATTTGTGATCTACGGTGTTACCACCAACACCTCGATCTCGGCACTGTTTATTTCCGGCATCGTGCCGGGACTCCTCATGGGTGTCGGCCTCGTCGTTGCTTGGCGGTATGTCCTGCGCGACCTTGAGCTGCCTGCCGACGCCTGTGTCCCTTTGCGCGATCGTTTGCGTACAACCGCCCGCGCATTCTGGGCACTGCTGATGCCGATCATCATCATTGGTGGTATGAAAACTGGCATGTTTACGCCCACAGAGGCGGCGGTGGTTGCAGCGGTCTATGCATTGGTCGTGGCGATCTTCATTCACCGTGAAATGCGCGTGACGGAAATTAAGGGCGTTCTGGTGCGTGCCGCGCGTACTACCGCGATTGTGATGTTTCTATGCGCAGGCGCACAAGTCGCCAGCTACATGATTACGCTTGCGGATTTACCCACGGTCTTGACAGCGTGGCTGGGCTCGCTAGCGCAGAGTCCGCGAATGCTGATGGCGATCATGATGGTGGTTCTCGTGCTGGTCGGTACTGCACTGGACTTGACTCCGACTATTTTGATCTTTGCCCCGGTCATGCTGCCGATTGCTGTCAAGGCTGGCATAGACCCTGTCTACTTCGGCCTGATGTTTATTCTCAATGGCGCCATAGGACTCATTACGCCACCGGTAGGAACGGTGTTGAATGTCGTCGCCGGCGTCGGACGCATGCCCCTGTCGCAAGTCGTACGCGGGGTGAATCCGTTTTTGATCGCCTATCTAGTGATCCTCACCCTGTTCATCATCTTTCCTGAGATCGTGATCGCACCCGTCAAGTGGATGCGTTAGTTGTTTCTTTTCATTGGTTCAATTCATCAGAGGAGCGTTTTATGTATACCTTTCGCCGTACCTTGATAGCCGCTACTGCCGCACTGACTTTGGGTGCATCCTTCGCCAGCTTTGCGCAAGACATCAAACCGCGGATCATCCGCTTTGGCTATGGTCTCAACGAGCAATCCAATATGGGGCGCGCGAGCAAATTTTTTGCGGAAAGTGTGGAAAAAGGCTCCGGCGGAAAAATGAAAGTACGCGCCATCGGCGCTGGCGCATTGGGTCCCGATGTGCAAATGCAGCAGTCACTCATTGGGGGTGCGCAAGAAATGATGGTCGGGTCAACTGCAACGTTGGTCGGCATCACCAAGGAAATGGCCTTGTGGGATACGCCTTTTCTGTTCAACTCTTCGCAAGAAGCCGACGCGATACTTGATGGACCCATCGGTGAAAAAGTGATGGCCAAGCTGCAAGAAAAGGGACTGGTTGGCCTCGTCTATTGGGAAAACGGCTTTCGCAACCTCACCAACAACAAGCGTGCCATCACCAAGCTGGAAGACCTGGAAGGCGTCAAAGTACGCGTCATGCAAAACAACGTCTATTTGGAAAGCTTTCGCACTCTTGGTGCCAATGCGTTGCCCATGCCATTCTCAGAGCTCTTCAGCGCCCTTGAGACCAAAGCTGTAGATGGCCAAGAAAATCCTGTCAACACCATCTTGTCCAGCAAGTTTTTTGAAGTGCAGAAATACCTGTCTCTGACCAACCACGTCTATAGCCCCTGGATCATTTTGGCGAGCAAGAAATGGTGGGATGGCCTCTCGAAAGACGAGCAGAAGGTTTTGCTGAACGCCGCCATTGCCAGCCGCAACTATGAACGCAAAGACTCACGCGATGAAGCCGGCAGCGCGCTGGCAGAACTGAAAGCCAAAGGCATGCAAGTCAACGCACTGGGCCCGGTAGAGACTGCACGCATGCGTGACAAGTTGACACGTGTGAATGCATCTATAGGCGTGACGATTGGCATGGACCTGTGGAATGAAGCGCAGACAGCGTTGACAAAACTGCGTACGCCCCGCTAAGCGCACTCACACCAACGCACCATTTACACCGCACAAAGGAATTCCGTGTTTCAAAACCTCATTGCCGGCTCTTGGACAGACGGCCCGCTTGCCTATCAAAACATCAATCCATCGGATACCCGTGATGTGATTGGTGAATACGCTCAGGCCAACGCCTCGCAGACACAAGATGCCGTTTCTGCTGCGAATGAAGCCTTCGCGACCTGGTCGCTCAGTACACCCCAGCAACGGTTCGATATTCTGGATGCCATTGGTTCAGAACTTCTTGCAAGGCGTAACGAACTGGGCAATATGCTGGCCCGTGAGGAAGGCAAAGTAATGCCAGAGGCCATAGGCGAGGTGTCGCGGGCTGGCAATATATTCAAATTCTTCGCGGGTGAAGCCTTACGGCTCGCCGGGGAAGTTTTGCCTTCGGTGCGTCCTGGTGTGGGTGTGGAAGTGACACGCGAACCTGTGGGCGTTATTGGTGTCATCACACCCTGGAACTTTCCCATTGCCATACCCGCCTGGAAAATTGCGCCAGCACTCGCTTATGGCAATTGCGTGGTGTTCAAGCCCGCCGAATTGGTGCCCGGATGCGCCTGGCTGCTGGCCGATATCATTCATCGATCGGGCCTACCGGCTGGTGTCTTCAACCTGGTGATGGGCCGTGGTAGTGAAGTTGGCCAAGTGCTCCTGGACGACGCGCGAGTTGCGGCCGTCAGCTTTACTGGTTCAGTGAGCACTGGAAAACGCGTGGCTGCAGCGTGTGTGGCGCGTGGTGCAAAGTTTCAGCTTGAAATGGGTGGCAAAAATCCGTTTGTGGTGCTGGACGATGCAAACCTCGATATTGCCGTGGGTGCTGCAGTCAACTCCGGTTTCTTTTCCACCGGACAGCGGTGTACAGCCTCAAGTCGCGTCATCGTGACCGATGCCATCCACGATCGTTTTGTTGGTGCCATGGTGGCCAAGATGGCAACACTCAAAATTGACGATGCGCGCATGGCTGGAGCCGATATTGGACCCGTGGTGGACGAACGCCAACTGGCCCAAAATCTTGCGTATGTTGCCATTGGTCGCAACGAGGGCGCAACCTTGGCCTTTGGTGGTGAGGCTTTGTCTATCAATGCCAATGGTGCGCCGGGCTTCTACATGCGCCCTGCGCTCTTTACCGAGACCGCCCCAACCATGCGCATCAACACCGAAGAGATTTTTGGGCCGGTGGTCAGTATTCAACGCGTTCGCAACTACGAAGAAGCTTTGTTGGTAGCCAATGACACACCCTTTGGCCTGGCCAGCGGCATTGCTACAACCAGTCTGAAATACGCTAGCCATTTCAAACGGCATGCCCAAGCAGGCATGGTCATGGTCAATCTGCCAACCGCCGGCGTTGACTACCACGTCCCCTTTGGCGGACGAAAAGGCAGCAGCTACGGCCCACGCGAGCAAGGGCACTATGCAGCAGAGTTCTACACCACGGTAAAGACCGCCTACACACAGGCGTGAGCCACACGGCACGACAATGAACATCATCGATTTTCTTCCACTGGACTGGCGCAACGCGACCCTCGTGGGTCGACTTCAATTGCCCGAAGGCCCAACACCCGTTGCATTGGTGGGGGGGCGGGTACTGGATGTCAGTGTCATGGCCCCAACCGTTTCGCAATTGCTCAACCAATGGAGTGGTGCCGAACCAAAAGGCCGCGATTTGGGCGCTATTGAGGACCTAGACATTGCCTGTGCCTTTGACACAGAACCGACGTCCGTGCGCTTGCTCGCCCCGATTGATTTGCAATGCGTCAAAGCCAGTGGTGTCACCTTTGCGGTTTCGGCAGTGGAGCGCGTCATTGAGGAGCGCGCGCGCGGAAATCCCGCAGCCGCACAGAGCATCCGCAATAGTCTGGCGGATCGTGTTGGCGCAGATATTCGCACGGTCAAGCCCGGGTCACCTGAGGCGCAGCGCTTAAAGACCGCGCTCCTCGGCGATGGCTTGTGGTCTCAATACCTGGAAGTGGCCATTGGCCCCTATGCCGAAATATTTACCAAAGCACCCGTATTGTCATCCGTTGGATGGGGCGACTGGGTAGGCGTACGCAGTGATTCACACTGGAACAACCCCGAGCCTGAAGTTGTCTTGGCGTGCACCGCCCACGGTGATGTTGTAGGGGCCAGCTTAGGAAACGATGTAAACCTGCGCGATATCGAAGGACTCAGCGCACTGTTGCTCGGCAAAGCAAAGGACAACAACGCGTCGTGTTCGATTGGGCCTTTCATCCGCATGTTCGACGCCACGTTTGGAATCGGAGACGTCCGCAATGCGGTGGTGAGCCTGGAAGTACTGGGAGCTGATGGGTTTGCCATGAAAGGCGAGAGCTCTATGTCGCACATTAGCCGCGACCCTTTGGATTTGGTCAAGCAGGCCACCAGTGATCACCAATACCCGGATGGTCTGGCACTGTTCCTGGGAACCATGTTTGCGCCGACGCAAGACCGTGGTGTAGCAGGCAGTGGCTTTACGCACCAAAAGGGCGACACCGTGCGCGTCTCTTCACCACGCTTAGGAACGCTCCTCAATCGGGTCACGACTTGTGACGTGGCACCCGCTTGGAAGTTTGGCCTGACAGACCTTATGCGCAATTTAGCCGCACGTAAATTGCTATGACTCCAACCCCCAAAACTACCAGCGCAGTTGCAAACCCCGAGTTCGATGGTCTTGTCATTGAGGAGGGAAACAACCCTTACCGCACCTGTATCCAGGGATTGGCCAATGAACCGATCACGGTGCTGGCCTTGCTGCGGCGCGCCGAGCAGCTCCTGAACGGCGAACCCGGTTTCAAGGGGCTTGGGGCACTTTCACTCAAAGAGATCGTGGATCGCCTGGCTGGCAATCGGCCGCGCGTATGCATCATCCAAGGCTCGCCAGACCATCCAGCGCACTTGTACGATCTGGAACACGCTCTGCGTGCAGCAGCCAGAGTGTGGCAAAACGGTGGCGTGCCCTTTACCTTTGGCCTTCCTGTCATCTGCGATGGCACTGCGCAAAGCAACATCGGACAATGCTATTCCCTCGCATCGCGCAATCACACAGCGATGACGGTCAACATCAACTTTGAAGGTCACAGCTACCACGCTGCGTATGTGATCGCCGGGTGCGACAAAACGCCCACTGGCATTCTTGCCGGGCTTGCTGCAGCCGACCGTGCGCGCCGCCATCCTGCACGGTGCAACGCCCCAGTTTGGGCGGTATTTGTCCCAGCGCACGTGCTGCGTGGCGGAGAGATTCCACCCACCGCGCGCCAACAATTGCACGAGCTGCAGGCACAGGCAATGGCGGCTGGCGAAGTGCACTTGGCCCAAGACATTGAAGAAAACTGCCGTTACATCCTGCAATGCACATCCGACGAGGCGTTTCTTTCACTGTTCAACCGCGCCATCGAAAAGAAGCTCTGTTCGCGCGAATGGGCGCATGCCCTGTTGGATGAATTGGCCGCCGCTACGTGCGATGAAAAGGGTGGGATATGTGCCTTCAACGGCACCGGAAATTCCTCACGGACCTTGGTTGCAGCGCTGGGCTTTGTGCCGGTAGGATCTGAGCTATTGACCGAGGAAGCGCCTACAGACATCGTGTTTGCCAATGTCGACACACTGTTTCGCAGCTTCAACAAGCCTGAACTGTCCGTGTGCAATTTGTTGGACCAAAACTTTGCCAATGCGATTCGCATCCACTGTGCCACCGGCAGCTCCACCAATTTACTGTTGCACATGCCCGCAGTCATGCGACATGCCGGATTTGACGTATCGCTGGCAGACTTTGAAAAGGTACGCTACGCGAGCGCGATCCCGGACATTTTTGCCCATAGCCTGACCGACGGGCGCGACACGTTTACCCTTGCTATGCAAGCAAAAGCAGGCCTCCACCACGGTCTGGACAGCCTGGTACGCGTTTTGTCTGACCTCAACATCCCCATGGACCTCGAGGCCAAAACCGTTACCGGTGAAACATGGGGCCAGCGAATCGGTCGTCTCGCCTCCGCTGTGTCGCCCAACTTGGCACCGGAGCGCTCGATCATCAGAGTCGTTCCGGTACGTGAGATTTCCGGCTGTGACGTTTTACGCGGCAATTTTTTCGAATCCAGCGCTGTGAAAGTGGCTGGCATGAGCAGCGAGCATATCAGCCGGTTCGAGAGTCGCGTATTCATGGTTCGGTACTACGAAAACGAAGCCGACTGCATTGCCGATATGCAGTCAGCAGACCTGTTGCCGAGTCTTGCCGCGATGGCCAATCAACGCCCCGATGTGCTGCAAGCCATGGCAGCGCGCTACTCCCATCGACAAGCGTCGGACGCCATGGATTGGATCGACGAAGGCGCACTCGCTTTCGCTTTCGTCATTGCGGGCCAGGGGCCGCAAGCCTTTGGCATGCCCGAGATGTTTGCACCCAGCCAGTCGCTACGGCACCATGGTGTGTTGGAGCGCTTTTCTATTTTGCTGACTGACGGCCGCTATTCCGGTGTAACCAAAGGTCCGTGCGTTGGCCATGTGACACCGGAAGCATGGGCAGGCGGTGGTATTGGTCTTTTGAAAGATGGCGACCTGCTGTGGTTGCAGTTGGCCAAGCGCACGATTGACTGGATTGACACAGATGCCCTGTGTTCAGGAACCCTGCAGGTCATTGACCAATTGCCGCACGATGCCCGGGCGGGCCTGGTACAGCAGCGCAGAGCCCGCATGCAAGACAGGCGCGACCAAATTGCCGCCTGCAACCTGATGGACGATGCCAGCACAGCTGAATTCGGCGCCGTTCCAGGATCGGTGCAACGCAGGGCTACATTACCGTGGAGCGGCGCAAACACTTTACGTCAACAATAGCAGCAATCAACTACACCAATCCAGTGTTCTTGGGTGCAAATATTTGACATGAAACGAGTTTTCTCAATTAAGGCAGTTTTATGTTTGCCCTTGCTTGTGGCATGCATCGGTTGCATTTCCGATTCCGCCCCAGAGGCGGCCCCAGAGGCGGCCCCTGCTTTTCATCAACACTTTGGCTTTGCTGCGGTTGATTGTGGATTTGACGACCCGCTGGATCATGTACCCAAAACCTCCTATTTGGATGAAGTCGCAGCTTTCTCCAGTACAGCGCACATGTGCGTGTTTTCACCCGATGAGCATATTCAGAGCCGTTTGGCACAAATGGCGAACCAGAACGTGGGAGCGTTCTTGGCCATTCAGTCCATTTTGTTTGACAGTACAGTGGACAGCACTACTGGCAGTGGAAGGCGGCTGCGCTTAAGAGCAGACTATGTTTCACGTTGGAACCGTTTTGTGCACATCAATGATCTCCATAAGCTGTCGAAAAATATCACCGCTTTCTATTTGGCGGACGAGCCAGTATGGAATGGCATGAGCAACACTGATCTAAGAGCCGCTGCAGACTTTGTAAAGGCTAGCCTGCCACAAGTTCCAGTTGCCCTGATCGAGGCCGCACCTGCATTGGCTGCACTACAGATTCCGCCCTCAATAGACTGGGTCGGATTTGACCACTACGCTATACCTGACCCACACACCAACCGAACCTATTTGAGCGAGTTAGCTTTGCTCAAATCCAAGCGTACGCGGGCAACACAAAAAATATTGCTGGTGATGGATGCGCAATGGCTACCTTTTTATGGTCAAGCGGGCTACAAGGAAGCGGATATGAAAACCGTCGCATCAAATTACGCATATTTGGCACAGATCGAACGCACAGATGTCGTGGGCATGCTGGGCTATCTCTGGCCTGGAGGATTGGACGACCCCGCCCAAAAAGGGGCTCGAGAGTTGCCCGCCAGTGTGATCAATGAGTACCGTCGAATTGGCAGACAAATGACTGGGAAAATGTAATTTGCATGTCAATCTAGGCACTGTCTCTTATTGACAGCTGAAAACCAAGATCGACACAGGACTCCTCTACCGGCTTACCCTGCATCAAGGCAATCAGCATGGCTCCAGCGCGGTGCCCGACTTCCTCACGTGGAGTGGCCACTGTTGTAAGTCGGGGGACGGTGTAGCGCGACTCGTCCACATCATTAAAGCCCGCAATCTTGATGTCTTGCGGTACCTTCACACCCATACGCAGGGCTTCCAATAGTGCCCCATGGGCCAGGTTGTCGTTACAGAAAAAGATGGCGTCTGCATCCGGATGCAGAACGCGAATTTGCCGAAACATTTGTGTGCCAAGACCCAACGATGTTGGCAAGGGGCTGAGGAACTCCAGTGAAGCGTCATAGCAACCCGCATCACGCATGGCTCGTCGATAACCTTCGCCCCGTTGCATGGCACGGGTATCAAGTTGGCCTGCCGCGTAAACAATGCGGCGCGCGCCCTTGTCCAGCAAGTGCTTTGTCATCGCGTAACCACTTTCGCGCTGCGAAAAACCCACGCTATAGACACCTGGCGCGGAACTCACTTCCATGACGTGTACACAGGGAATCTTGCTCAGTTGCAGTAGTCGGCGCGTGCTTTCATTGCGGTCAAAACCAGTGACAACGATGCCGCTCGGGTTGTGCATCAAGTAGCTGCGCAACAAGCGTTCTTCGTCGTCGTGGCTGTAGTGGGTGTCACCCAGCAGAATGTGGAAGCCCTGCGCGCGCAGCGCAGCATTGAGCGATTCGAGCAATGCTGCAAACACCGTATTGGTGAACGACGGCACGAGCACAACCACTGAGCGACTGCGCGCAGACGCCAGCGCCTGGGCTGCGGGGTCAGGCGCGTAGTGCAGCTCCAGTGCAGCGGCGTGCACCTTCTGTGCAAGCACAGGATCCACACTGCTGACATCGCGCAGTGCCCTGGAAGCAGTGATGGGACTCACCCCCGCGACGCGCGCAACGTCGGTCAGCGTAACGCGTCCAGTGGCCCTGCCTTTTCTACTTTTTACGTTCATTTTTCTCAGTATCGCACCGTCGCACAGTGCGCCGGACAGACGGATTATCATGTAGCGGTTCAACATTTAACAGAGGAGATTCCATGAAGGCAGCTACGGCCCGCTCATCAGTGACTACCTGGCCAAGAATGGGATCTCTTTCACGGTATGGTGCCTTGACCCGGACTGGCCTCCCCAGATGATTTCCGACTGGAGCTATACGCCCACCGAGCAAGGAAAGCATTTCCGCAAAGTTATGTTGGACGCGCAAAAGCGCTAATTTCAGGGGCCCGTCATGTTGCATCGTATTCTTTGTTGGCTGGTTTTGGTCTTGCCTCCCATCGGAGGTTTTGCGCAGGTTTTTGGCACCGTGGATGCCGTGCATGGCCCAGTGTCCGTTGTGAGTAGCGATGGCACAGCAACCGCACCCACCGTAGGCCAAAAGCTGCTGGTGGGGCAGACCGTGCTGACCCAGGCGGGCGGCGAGTTGCATGCCGTAACAGAGGACGGCGGCATCCTGGCGCTGCGCCCCAACAGCACCTTCAAAATGGTGCAGTACCAGGCCACACAAGACAACAAGTCGGTGATTGACATGTCGCTGGTACGTGGCGCACTGCGATCCGTCACCGGATGGATTGGAAAGCTCAACCCATCGGGTTACCGCGTATCCACCGCTACTGCAACGATCGGTATCCGCGGAACAGATCATGAGGTGTCGGTGCTCGATGCCCCCGATGGCCGCAACCTAGCTGGAACCTACAACTCCGTATCGGAAGGCGCCACGGTCGTGCGCAACGCGCACGGTGAGTTGCACGTGCAGGCCGGTCAGCACGCCTTCTTGGCAAGAGATGCCCAGACGATCGCCAGCCTGCTGGCAGACCGTCCAGACTTTGTGGAGCGCCGGGCGTTGCGTTTGGAAGAACGCCTGCAAGAACGCAAAGAAAGAATGGGCGAGCGTGTGCAGCAGATCCTTGAAAAACATCCGGACGCAGTCAAAAACATACGCGAAAGGATCGATGGTCTCAACGATGAGCAACGAGAGAATGTCCGCAAGCGCTTGCAGCGACGCGCCCACCGCCGAAACGGCGACTGAGATTCAACCCCAACATGGAGCAGTTCACCATGACACACAAATCTTGTAGGTCTTCATTGTTGCGTTTACAGACCGTTCTGCTCATGGCCCTGTGCGGCGCGGCGCATGCGCAGAGCGGCAGCGGGTTGGGCGGTGACATCTCTTACACCCGCGGCAGTGGCAGTGGCGGCTTGACCACCAACAGTTTGGTGCTCAACTTAGAGCCCGCGGCACTACCCGTTTCCTTGGGGCTGGACACCACCCAGAGCTTGGTCAACAACGCAGAGATTTCTACGCAATGGGGTGCCGGCATCGACTGGAATCTATCGCCGGTCTGGTCCTTGTACGCATCCACCACCACACTGAATGATGACCTGGTCAAGGTCACGAGCCGTGGGGTTTCGGTGGCCTGGAACTTGCACAAACAATGGCAATGGAGCCGTGCGACGCGGGTCGAAGTCGAACGCACCACGACCGACTATTCGCCACAGTCGACTTCACAAAGCCTCAGTGGACGCATACCTCAGCAGCAGCGTACGCGGCTAGAAATACGACAAGGAATCAACGCTGACGTGGAGGTCTACGCATCGTTTGATGACTACGCTTACAGCGTCGACCCGGTCGACCTTGCACGTGCGCTGCTCAATCGCAAAGTCCGCCGTGTCAATGCAGCAACCAGATTGGGTGACTTGCTCGACCGCAGCCAAACCTTGGGGTTGACCTGGGATATTTCCGACGCATGGAATCTGGACCTCTCGGCCAGTCAAAGCCGTACCGTGGTGACCCAAAACCAACGGCAGCGGGCCATCTCCATGCGCTACCTATTCCACCCCAAAGCATCTATCGTCTTGCAGTACTCAGATAGCGCCGTCGATGCGTTGGTAGCACCGAGTGGCGCAAGTTTGCTGCCGTCACAAAACGATACCGTTATAGAACTCGGAATCAAATGGTTGTTTTGATTTGCGCTGTGGGCCGCAAGGGACGCGTTGGTTCACGCCAGTGAATATTCCTTTTTCGCTATAGTTATGATAGCTGAATAAGCAAAATCCGCGAGGGCTAGAGCATGATTTTTGCCATGACTATTCCCCGCGCTGGCAATTCGAACGCCAGCTTGCAGGAGCGACAGCGACAGCAGCCCGGTGCAATGGCGAGAAACTGCGGCGCTTGCACTATCGCAAACGCGCCAGCATGGTTTCCAGGTTCTTGAAGACACCTTCCATATCGCCCGTCTCGGACGAACGCGGGGCCATGCAGGTACTCAATTCCTGCTCCAGAAAGCACACTGTCATTCGCAGGTAGGTGCTGTCCAGCGCCTTGCGCACGGCCGAGAACTGCTGGCCAATTTTCAAGCAATCCTCACCGCTCTCCACCATACGTTGAATGCCACGCAATTGCCCCTCGGCCCTGCGCAGGCGATTGAGTATGTCGGTACGGGCTTGCTGGTCTTTAAAAGCGGTCTGCATACAACTCTCCGAATGGGTCATAGCGGTATTTTCCAAGGTTTTTGTTTGCCATGTGGCCGCTGCGGTCAATGGCGCGCTCGGGCGTACAGGGCTGCCACCTCATCGCGATTCAGGGACGCCCAACTTCTTGAGTATCCAACCCATAGGGCACTTGTCGGTGATACCGAACTGGAACAGATTGGCACCCACAAAGGCCGTGAAGACCAGCCACCACTGCGACACAAATAGGGGGCTGGCCGGAACGCCTAGCGCGAGTGAGAGCAGTATAAAAATGCCGGCAAACAGGTGGATATAGCGTGCGACGGTCATGGTTTTCTCCAGGTAGTTAACAGAACTTCAATTTGCTTGGCCTGGCTACTGCACGGGCCCCATACGACGCCGGTACAGCGCGTAGTACAGAACCGGTATCACCACCAGCGTGAGCACGGTGGACACCAGAATGCCAAATATGAGCGACACGGCCAGACCATTGAAGATAGGGTCGTCCAGAATGAAGAACGCTCCGATCATGGCGGCCAAGCCCGTCAACGCAATAGGCTGAGCGCGCACAGCGGCCGACTGCAGCACCGCATCACGGAACGCTACGCCTTCGCGCACCTGCAGTTCAATGAAATCCACCAACAGGATGGAATTGCGCACAATGATGCCGGCCAATGCAATCATGCCGATCATGCTGGTGGCAGTGAACTGCGCATTCAAAAGCGCATGCCCCGGCATCACACCAATGATGGTGAGCGGTATGGACGCCATGATGACCAACGGCGTGAGGTAGCTCTTGAACTGCGCCACCACCAACAGGTAGATCAGGATGAGGCCAACGCCGTATGCAGCGCCCATGTCACGGAAGGTGTCGTAGGTGATTTGCGACTCGCCGTCCCACTTCAAAGCGAATTGGCGGTACGTGTCGGTAGGCTGGTGGATCCAGTATTCGCCTACGACTGCATCCCCTTGCTTGATCGCCTTGTCCATGGTGCTGCGGATGGCAAACAGGCCATACAGTGGCGAATCCAGTTTGCCCGCCATGTCACCAAACACATAGCTCACACCCTTCAGGTCTTTGGTGAACAGGGGCTTGTCGATGATGCCGTGCTCCACTGTGACCAACTCGGACAAAGGCACAAGTTGCCCGGAACCGGAGGTACCTGTCGATGCCGCGGCGCGCAGCGACAGGCCCAAAATGCTGTCCAGCCCCACCTGGCTTTCCAGTGGCAACTGGATGCGCACTGGCACCGGATATTTGCTCTGGCCATCGTGCAGGTAAGCCGCGTCTGCACCGCCCAGTGCTGCGGACACGGTTTGCGCAACGGCTGCCACGGATATGCCCAACGACTCGGCACGCTGGCGGCGCACGCGCAGAAAGGCACGTGGTGCATCCTCACGCAGACTGGTGTCCACGCCAACAATATCGCTTGTTTCAGCAAATGATTGGGCAATGCGAGCAGCCAGAGCCTGGCGACCGATTTCGTCAGGCCCATAAACCTCAGCCACCAGAGGTGACATGACTGGCGGGCCCGGCGGAACTTCGACTAACTTTACGCGGGCACCGTGCTTGGCGCCGATGGCTTCCAATGCGGGACGCATGCGCTGGGCGATGGCGTGGCTCTTGTCGCTGCGGCGGTGCTTGTCCACCAGGTTGACCTGCAGGTCGCCCTGTTCAGCATCGGACCGCAGGTAGTACTGGCGCACCAGGCCGTTGAAGGTGATGGGCGACGCAGTGCCTGCATAGCCTTGCAGATTCAGCACCTCGGGCTGTTGGGCCAAATAGACACTGAGTTCCTGCAAGGCCGCAGCAGTGTCTTCCAGTGGGGTACCCGCAGGCATGTCCACCACCACCTGAAACTCGCTCTTGTTGTCAAAGGGAAGCATCTTGAGCACCACGCCGGCAAAGCTGCTGGGCACCAGAGTAAGGCTGACAGAAATCAGCAGCGCACCGACGATGCCGCCCAATAGGTACCAGCGTTTACGGCTGCTTTGCAGCAAGGGCATCAGCACGCTGTCAAAGAGGCGGGATACACGGGTCTTGCTGGTTGCGGGAGCTGCATGGTCGCCATGCGCACCGTGTTCGCGCATGAACTTCAATGCCAGCCACGGCGTTACTGTGAATGCAATCGCCAAGGAGATGGCCATACCCAGGCTGGAGTTGATGGGAATGGGGCTCATGTAAGGGCCCATGAGGCCGGACACAAAAGCCATGGGCAGCAGCGCTGCGATCACGGTCAGGGTGGCCAGAATGGTGGGGCCACCCACTTCGTCCACCGCGCGCGGAATGATGTCCCTGAGCGGTTCATTCGGTGTCAGTTGCTGATGGCGGTGGATGTTTTCCACCACGACGATGGCATCGTCCACCAGAATGCCGATGGAAAATATCAATGCAAATAAAGAGACACGGTTCAGCGTAAAGCCCCAAGCCCATGAGGCAAACAGCGTGGCGGTCAGCGTCAGGATAACGGCCGCACCAACGATCAGGGCCTCGCGTCGGCCCAGCGCAAAACCCACCAGCAAAATGACTGAGCCGGTGGCAAAGGCCAGCTTCTGGATCAGTTTATTGGCCTTCTCCGCAGCGGTCTCGCCATAGTCACGGGTCACCGTGGCCTCCATGCCACCTGGGATTACTGTGTTGTGCAGAGACTGCAAGCGATTGCGCACGGCACGCGACACGTCGACCGCGTTTTCACCGGGCTTTTTGGTAACCTGGATCGTGACTGCAGGCAAGGCTTGCCCCACGGTCTGGCTATCCGCGCCAGCAGTTTCTTTGGCTGCGCCCTGCATGAACCAAACGTATTTGTTGGCTTGTTGAGCACCATTGCTGATGGTGGCAACGTCACGCAAAAACACCGGCTTGCCTTTGCTGACGCCGACCACCAAGTCGGCCACATCTTCGGCGTTGCGCAGAAACTCGCCTGCCTCTACGGTCAACATCTTTGCGCTTGCGGAAGTGGTGCCATTCTGTAGCACCGCGCCGGCGGGCATGCCAAAGTTGGCCGCCGCTATGGTGTTGCGAAGGCCCAGCAAGTCCACGCCACGGTCACGCATGCGGGTGGGGTCCATGTCGATCTGAATGGAATGCCCAGGCGCTCCAATGGTGTTGACTTCACGCACACCGGCCACGGATTTCAGTTCAGCCTCCAGTGTGTGCGCTACCGATTCGAGTTGGCTGGCGGGCTGGCCTTCCCTGCCCCACAGCGTGATGCCAACGACTGGCACATCGTCAATGCCCTTGGGTTTAACAATGGGCAGTAGCACGCCCAGATCACGGGGCAGCCAGTCTTGGTTAGCATTGAGTACATCGTACAGCCGCACCAGTGCCTCGGTGCGCGGCACGCCGACTTTGAACTGCACCGTAAGCACCGCCATGCCTGGGCGTGCCACCGAGTAGGTGTGTTCGATTCCGGCAATCTGGCCCAGCACTTGCTCGGCAGGCTTGGCCACCATGTTTTGTACGTCTGCACTACTGGCACCCGGAAAGGGGATCAGCACGTTGGCCATGGTTACATTGATCTGCGGCTCTTCTTCACGCGGTGTCACCATAACGGCGAACAGACCCAACAGCAGTGCGACCAGTGCCAGCAGCGGCGTGAGCGCGTTGGATTGGAACGCCGCAGCTATGCGACCAGACGCGCCCAGTCTTTCCTTTGCGGAGTCGGTGTTGTGCATGGTGGGCTCTCTTCTATTTGGGGGTTGCCGGTATCTGGGCGGCGCGTAGGGTGTCCAACGCCACTACGTCACCGACTTTCAGACCAGCCAACACTTCTGTACCTTCAGCGCCCAGTCTCTGCCCCAGGCGCACGGCACGCAAAGTGAATGTCGCTCCGCTTTGCACATACACAGCGACCAACTCGCCACGGCGCACGATGGCTTGCTCGGGCACGGTCAGCAGATTCCGGCTGGCACTCGCCTCCGCCCCCAACCGCACACGCACTTGTTGCCCTGGAACCAACCCGCCACTTTGCGCAGCGGGTAGCAACAGCCGCCACTCGGTGGTCTGAGAAACAGGGTCTGACGACGGAATCATGCTGCGGCCGATTGGGGTGATCCATTCGTTCGCAGACGCACCGCCCGCTTGCACCTGCACGGTACCTGCTTGACCCAGTTGTGCGGCGCGTGACGCGGGCACTTGCACCACCACGCGCAGTGGCAGTGGTGCGTACATGACCAGCAAACTCTTGCCGGGTACAGCCAGATCGCCAGCTTGTGCATCTGTTTGCAAAACCCAGCCATCAAACGGCGCGGTGACTTTCGTAAACCCCTGCGCCAAATTGCTTTGTTGGGTTGCCGCACTCGCTTGCTCCCGCTGGGCCCGGGCGCTCTTGAGCTGCGCATCTGCGGTATCCAGAGCAGCCCGGCTTACGAACCCCTTGGTCTGCAAGTCTTTGGTGCGGTCATAGTTGGCTTGGGCGTTTTGCAGATCAGCACTGGCCTGGTCCACCTGGGCCCGACTACGCTGCAGGCCAACTGAGGCCTCACGGTCGTCGATGGTGGCCAACAATTGCCCCGCTTTTACCTTGTCACCAGCCTTGACCGGGAAAGTGGCGATGCGCCCCGACGCCTGTGCTGACACTGTGCTCTGCTGCACAGGCTGGACCACACCATCCAAAAAGATGCTACTACCCGTTTGCTTGAGCCCCAGCGTAACGGTAGGCACAGAAACAGCGGGCACGTTGACCGCTTGGGCGTGTGCGCCAGTGGCAGCGAAAGAGACCATTGCTGTCCACAATGCGAGCCGGCGCGCGGCAGCCCCTTTGGTGCAGGACTTCATGGATGGGGTTTTCAGGGCTTTCATGGTGAATCCTTAAATACTCACCACAGTATATATGCATACCCCGTGGGGTATCAAGTGCTTTTTTAAAGAAAGATATTTTCCAGCCGACACTGCTTTCTCCTTTTCATCGATCTTTAGCTGGCGTGACATCGAATTGACATGTTGCATGGCTAACTTAGCGTCTTCTCTAAGGAGTCTCTATGACAGCTGCCGTTCATAAAAGTCCCCGCTCCAAAGGGGCGAGTTTTTCAGAAACATGAGCGGGTGCTGGGTGTTGGTCTGCGGGGCCTCGGGTGCTGGCAAAGACAGTGTGATGGGCTGGGCCCAAAACCACCTGGCCCAGAACTGCCACATTGTGTTTTCTCGGCGCATTGTGACCCGGCCCGCGCAAGCAGGCTCTGAGCATGATCAGGTGTCTGCGCAGGAGTTTGACCACTTGGTGCAGACCCATGGCTTGGCCTGGCACTGGCAGGCGCATGGGTTTGGCTATGGCATCAGCTCACACTATGCGGACGATGTGAGCGCCGGGCGAGTGGTAGTAGTGAACGGTTCACGCGAGCACGCCAATGAACAGGGCACCCTAAAGCCCTTGCATCCAGTGCGTATTGTTCAAGTGGTGGCCCATGCAGAGCAGTTGGCACAACGGCTGCACCAGCGGGGGCGCGATACACCGCAGGCAGTCGCACAGCGGTTGGAGCGCAATTCCCAGTTTGCAGACCTGCAGGCGCACTGCACCATTGTCAACAGTGGCGCACTGGCCGATGCGGGGCAGCAGTTGGCGCAGTACCTGCTCACCGTCAGCGGTGCGGAGCAGGTCCCCAGCTAAGACCTCGGGTGATCGAATAACTACTTTAGATCAGCGACTTGCGAATACGGGCCGAACCTAGATCGATCACGCTGACAGTCGCGATGATGATGAGCATGACCGCACATGTTTCAGCGTACTGAAAGCCACGGATGATTTCCCACAAAATGACGCCAATGCCGCCCGCTCCGACCATACCCACCACGGAAGCAGAGCGAACATTGGACTCAAACCGGTACAGGGTGTAAGAAATCCACAGCGGCAACACCTGGGGAATCACGCCATACACAATTTCCTCCAGCGCATTGGCACCAGTGGCACGTATGCCTTCTACCGGTTGTGGATCAATAGACTCCACTGCTTCCGAGAACAGCTTGGCCAAAATGCCGGTGGTGTGGACAAATAATGCCAATACCCCCGCAAACGGCCCCAAGCCCACCGCCACGATGAACAGCATGGCGAACACCATCTCGTTGATGGCGCGCGCCGCATCCATCAAACGGCGTACGGGCTGGTGAATCCACCACGGCGTGATATTGGCCGATGACAGCAAACCAAAGGGCACAGCAAACACCACAGCCAGGGCGGTACCCCACAGGGCAATTTGCAGTGTGATGAGCATTTCATTCAGGTACATGCGCCACTCATCAAACTTCGGGGGGAAGAAGTCTGCGGCATAGGTAGCCATATTGGCCGAGTCACGTACCAAGTCAAAGGGGCGCATATCGGCCCCTTTCCAGGAGCCCGCTAGCAGGGCCAGCAAAACGCCCCATGCCAGCAAAGCAGAAAGGCTGGTGCGCGGCACCGCGGGTGCTGGCATGGCAGGCATTGCTATGGATGGGGGTTGTGTGCTCACCGCTGCCTCACTTCGTCTGGCTGAGTGCGGCCAACTGCTTGTCAATATCGGCCAGCTTGGCTTGCTTGTCGGCAGCGTTCAGGCTGGCATCAGATTCAAACTTGTTGCGGGTCTTAAACAACTCCAGCTGGCGAATGGGTATGAGCTGTGCATTGGTAGACGGCTTGAACCCTGACAGTTTGGACAACTTAAACAAATTGTCTTTCTCCTGCTGTCCACCGTTGCCGTAGGTGTAGAAAAAGTCCTTGATTTTGGCCTTGTAGGCCTCTGGCAAGTCTTTGCGAATAACCAGCGGGTCCAACGGGATCAGCGGCGAGGTCCAGATAATGCGAATATCGTTAAGCTTTTCTGGCATCCGGTCCTTGATCTTGTCCAGATTTTCACTGTTGTTGGTGGCAACATCCACCTGCTTATTGGCCACCGACAAGGCGTTGGTTTCATGGTTGGCATTGCGCACTATTTTGAAAAACGTTTTGGGGTCAATCTTGTTTTGTGCAAACACGTAGTAGCTGGGCACCAAAAAGCCAGAGGTGGAGTTGGGGTCGCCGTTGCCAAACGACAGGTTCTTACCTTGCTTCTGCATATCATCCAGCGTTTTCAGCGGGCTGTCTTTGTGCACAATCAGGTGCGAGTAATACCCTTGGGTACCGTCGGCATTCACCATTTGGGCAAACACTTCGCCACTGGCACGGTCCACCGCTTCCATGGCAGACTTGTTGCCAAACCAGGCCGCATGGACCTTGTTAAAGCGCATGCCTTCAATGATGCCGGCGTAGTCTGGCGCAAAAAACGCATTGATCTTAAGACCAGTCTTTTTAGCCATGTCATCCAAGATGGGTTGCCAGTCGGACTTCAGATTGGTGGAAGACTCGGTGGAGATGATGCCGAAGTTGAATTCCTTCAGCTCCTGGGCAGACACCGCAGTGGTGGCCATGAGCGCGACAGTGGCCAGGGCGAAAAGTGGTTTTTTGAACATACGAAATCCTTGGTTGAAATGAGTGAAGAAGTGGAAATGTTTACGACTTGGCTAAGTCAGCCAACTTGCGGCCAATCTCGTCCAGCTTGGCCTTTTTTTCATCGGCTTGCAGTGCCGTGTCGGCTTCTAGTTTGAGCTTTTCTTTGAACAATTCGAGTTGACGAACCGGTTTGAGCTGTGCGTTGCTGGAGTCCTGAAAGCCACCCAGCGTCAGCTTCTTCAACTGGGCTTGCTCGCGCGCAACATCTGGCCCCACTTTGCCGTAGGCCAGAAAGAAGTCTTTGATCTTGCGCTTGAGCTCTTGGGGCAGGTCCTTGCGCCACACCATGGGGTCTGAGGCAATCAGGGGGGACTTCCACACCTGGCGCAACTGCGCCGCAATCTCGGGTTGGCGCGTTGCCACACGCTCCAGCACATCAGAGCTATGGACGGCAGCATCCACCTGCTTGCTGGCAACGGCCATGATGTTGGTTTCATGGTTGGCACCGCGCACTGCCTTGAATGCGGTTTTATGGTTTACGTTATTGAGGGCAAACAGGTAGTAGCTTGGCACCAGAAAACCGGAGGTGGAGTTGGGGTCTCCCATGCCAAAGCTCATGCTCTTGGCATTGCCAAGGAGGTCTGTCAGGTTGTGGTACGCACTGTCCTTGTGCACGCTTACCAAACTGTAGTAACCCATGGAGCCATCGGCATTGATGGTTTGCGCAAAAACTTCACTATTGGCTCGCTCTACTGCATCCACAGCAGACTTGTTGCCAAGCCAGGCAACCTGCACTTTGTTAAAACGCAGGCCCTCGATGACGCCAGCATAGTCGGGTGCAAAAAAGGCGTTCACTTTGAAGCCAAGCCGTGCACTCATGTCATCAATGATGGGTTGCCAATCATGTTTGAGGTTTTGTGATGACTCGGTAGACAAAATCCCGAAACTGATTTCCTTCACCTCTTGCGCAACCGCAGGCTGGAGCAGCGCCAGCCCCGCACAGACCACACCAGCAATGATTTGTTTGACCATGGCAGAACCCTTCTTCGCGGATGGTGTTCAGGCTGCCTGAGCCAAGGCCACTGCGGGCGCGGGCCACGCCAGGTGTGGACCCACGGGTTTGATGTCTTGCAGGCTGGAGATGTGGTCGCCCAGCGACAGGATGTCGTCAGCCTCTGCGCCATACAGTTCACGCAGCAGGGTAGGCGTCAAGGCCACCGAGGGGCCGTCGTACACCACGCGCCCGTGGTGCAGAGCTACGGTGCGAGCGCAGTACTTCATAGCCACGTTCACTTGGTGCAACGACACCACCACGGTGCATTTGTCTTCGCGGTTGACCCGCGCCAGTATGTCCATCACCTTGCGTGAAGACTCGGGGTCCAGCGAGGCAATAGGCTCATCGGCCAAGATCACCTTTGCACCTTGAACCAGTGCACGGGCAATGGCCGCGCGCTGCTGCTGGCCACCCGACAAGGTGGAGGCTCGCTGGGGGCCGCATTCGGCAATACCGACCCGGCGCAGTGCTTCCATGCCACGGGCGATTTCGCCGGACGTAAACCACCGTGTCAAGCTGCGCCACAGCGGCACACGGTGCAAGGTGCCCGCCAACACATTCACAATGACAGGCAACCGGTCTACCAGATTGAATTGCTGAAAAACAAAACCCACTCCAGAGCGGATGCTGCGAATGTCAGATGCAATTTTTCCATTCCGCTGCACGGTGCTGCCATGGATCTGCACCAACCCCTGACCCGCGTCATCACCGGCCATCAGGCCCGCCATGTGGCGCAACAGCGTAGATTTACCCGAGCCCGACGCGCCAATCAAGGCCACCATCTCACCTGCCTCAATCGTCAGATGAATGTCTTGAAGTGCTTTGCGCCCACTAGAGAAAGTTTTGTTCAGCGCAGTGATGTTGATCGCAGTAGACATGGTTGACTCCTATTCGAAGTCACCAAAGTTAGCGACGCAACATGACAGAACTGTGTCAGTGCCCCTTTGGGCAGCCCCGCTGCGATCATGTCCATGGCATTGCACAAAGGCATGGGACCGGCTGAAGCATTGACACATTGTCCGGCGCAGATCATTGCGGTCAAATTGGCCTCTAGCCCTCGTAGAATATGTCGTATATGCTACTCAATTGATAGCACTTTTCACAGCGCTATGCATTGGCAATGCAGGGTGCCAACCACGCCAGCAAGCCGACCAAAGCCCCTTTGCCGCCAGCGCAAAGCATTGACCGTCTATGAAGGAAAAACACGGCCTAGGCAAGGTTTGCGCTTTGAAACCGAGATATTTTGCGAAGAACAAACTCAAAGTTTGACGCCGGGAGTGCGGTGGTCATGCGGACAATTCCGCGTCCATCAACCGTACGAGCGGCTGGCCCGGACCCGACTCTTCGAACAGACACAAGCGGTCCAATACCAGTGGTGCGCTGGCGTTCAATCGCTCTACCTTACTGGCCACCGCAGCGACCACTTGCGTCGCCATTGCGGCGTTCACTGGACCCGTCAGGGTAAAGTGCAATCGGTAGCGATCCAAAACGTGCGGGTAGCCATACTGCTGCAAGAGCGCTTGCGCTCGTGCATCTAGTTGCGCCGACAGTCGGCGCGCCAGGTCGTGTGCACTCAAAGGTGCGCGCATACCATCCAATTGGGTCACGCATGCCGCTTCCACATGCGCCAAGTCATGAGGCACAGCCAACGGAACAATGGCAACAAAGTCACCCATGCGCACGGCGTGCATGGGCCCAAGCGCAACGGGCGCCAGTGTGCAGGCCAACGCGCTCATGCGGGCCGCCAAATCTTCGCGTGTCACACCATCTGCCAGCGCAAACGGTGCCTTGAGCGTGGCATGGAATCCATAGCGACGTGGGTATTCTGTGATGCGGCTCAACTCCACTCCCTCGAACCCAGCAACCGCAGGCTGCACAAGGGCCCCACCAGCCTTTTCGTCGCGGCCCAGCCAATGCGCGCCGAATTGCCACCACGGCGAGCCGTGAGCCGGTGTGAAATAAATGGCGTAACGCGGCATCAAGCATTCCCCCCCGCATCGACCAGCAGCTGCACACGGTCGCCACAGAACAAGGTCTCGCCGTATTTGATGGGTGCACCATCCATATCTGAGTCGACACTTTCCACGCACAGCAGTGGGCGATTGACAGGCTGTCGCAAGAGTCTTGCGGTTTCGTCGGAAGGCATTTGCGTGGTGATGCGGCTACGCGTGCGCACATAGTCTTGCACGCCAAAGTGCTTCAAGATGTCGGTGGTACAGGTGCCCGTCATCAGCATGTCTTTGAGACCGGAGAACCGCTTGGCGGGGTAATAGGCAGTAGCCAATCCGATGGGGGCATCGTTAGCCTCGTCCAGGGTTTCCACCATCAGAACCGCAGCGCCTTTGTCCAGGCACAATTCGCGCAGTGCACGCGCGGGTGCGGGCAGCTCATGCGCAGTCAGCAGCTGCTTGCTCGGCAGAAACCCCTGCCGTTGCAAGTTTTCACTAAACCGCGTGCGCTTGGACAGGGCATAGTCCAGCAATTCACGTTGAACAAACATGCCACGACCCGGTTCGATACGAACGAGGCCTTCCGTTTGCAGGGCAGCCACCGCCTGACGCAGGGTGTGCCGGTTGACACCGAAGCGTGCAGACAATTCCACTTCGCCGGGCAGGCGTCCGGTCTCAGCATACTGTCGATCGCGGATTTCATTCGTCAACGTATCGGCAATCTGCCGCCACACCGACACGCCCGAGCGCCGACCCGGGACCCCATTGGCAAGTTGACTGACCAGCATGCAATCTTCCTTCAGCAATACGTGAAGGCTTCACTCTACTAACTGATTTAGACATCTGTATGACAGTGTCAAAAGAACGTCACAAACTTGAACGTCACTACTTAGCTTGCAAGACTTTAGCTACTTCGCAATGCGTGGCGCTGCGCCAATGCCAGCGCACACACGCCAACCACGCTAATAGCCAACAGCGCCCAAAGTCCATGGGTGTAGCCCCACTGCGGCGACCACAGCACACCCAGCATCAAGGGTGCGAGGGCGCGAGAAATGGCCAACGGCAGACCCAATGCACCATTGAGACTCCCCACATGCTCGCGGTCCACGTACTGCGCCATCGCAGTTCCCTTAACGATGGTCAGCATGCCATTCCCCATACCGTAGAGCACTACAAACAGCGGCACCAGCCACAACGTGGCAGAACCGGCCATAGGAGCCAGCAACAATGCCAATAGACCCAGCGGGATCAGTACTGGGATGAGCCGATTCGCCACATGAAGGTCGAAGTGGTGCTCAAAAAAGTACAACAGTAAGCGGCCTGCAACCTGAATGAGCCCAATGCTTGCTGGAACAGCAATCACCCACGCCTCGGGCAGACCGCCTTCGCGCAACAGGCTGATCATGTGCGTGGGTAGTGCAACCATCACTGCCATCATGGCTACAACAAAGATGCCGATCAGAATAAATGGCGCGCTACGCAACAGGCGCGTCAAGTCACGGGAAGCCACCCTTTTGTGTAGCTCGACAGGAGCCACACCTTTTGGCGCGCTCCGCAACGCAAGCGCGTGCAAGGGAGCGCACACCAACAGGTGCGCAAGTGCAAGCAACATCATCGTGTGGCGCCAACCATAAGCTGACACCAGCGTGGCCGAGAGCGGTACGAACACCGTGCTAGCCAAACCACCCAAAAAAGTCATGGTAATAATGGCCCGGCGAAAGTCATTGGGATAGCGCCGCGTCACCACCGCGAATATGGGCGTGTACAGCACGCCAGCCATTGCAACGCCAAGCCCTGCCCAAACGGCGTAGAAGCCCAACAGGCCAGTGATGAGTCCATGCAAGCCAAGGCAGACTGCGGCCAATAGTGAGCCAGCGACCATGACAACCCGTTCATGCCCCCGGTCGATCCAGCGCCCTACGGGAAATGCCATCAGGCCTTCACACAACAAGGCCAAACTGAACGCCAAGGAAGACTGCGCGCGGGTGAGCCCCAGTTCCCGCTCCACAGGCTCCATGACCAGCGCAAAGGTGTAAAAAATGCTACCCCAGCTGATGAGCTGCCCCAGGGAAAGCCAGGCAACCTTGCGCGCATCGTATTGCTTAGGTGCCAACTGCATGAATGCGTAGAAATAGTGTTCGACTTGTCATAAATCGTTCATGTTGACCGGTTGAACTAGGGACTTCCACCAAGCACATTCGCGTGCATTGATGTGGACTTTAACTCTAACAACTGATTTAGACATCCGTATGACATGTGAAGCTACAACGTCAACACCATCGGCTCGCCAAGCGTGGCTTGCCGTATTGGCACGTGCCAGCCGGGCGCAATTAGAAGGCGCATTGCCGCGATCTGACGCGATGCCCTCCCCGACCTATGTACGCCCTGTTGAGGTAGGAATGATTATGCTGCGTGGCCGTATTGGCGGCACCGGCAACCCGTTCAATGTGGGCGAGGCCAGCGTGGCGCGCTGCGCCGTGCGCTTGGGCGATGGCCCCTTGGGAGTGGGCTATGTGATGGGCCGCGACAAGCGCAGGGCCGAGCTGGTGGCAATTTTTGACGCCCTGTTGCAAGACCCCGTACGCCGTGACGCGGTGCAAAAGGATTTCATCGCCACACTTGCGCAGCAACAGCTTCAGGCACGCCAACAACAACACCAGGCGGTCGCCGGGTCAAAGGTCGAATTCTTTACTTTTGTGCGGGGTGAAGCATGACCGCGGCTCAAGCAATGGCCGCAGGTCTTCCAGACCTGGTGCATGCCAGCCAGCAAGCCTTTCGTGCCGTGTTGGATGCGCTGGCGCGACCAGGCCAGATTCGCGTGGTAGGCCCCGCTTTGCCGGACGTTGAACTGGGTGCGGCAGCATCGCGTTTGCTCTTGAGTTTGTGCGACGAAGACACGCGCGTCTGGTGGCAGCGCCCGGACACAAGCTTGCAGCGTTGGCTGCAATTTCATACTGGGGCGCGGGCTGAAACACAACCGCAATCGGCCCACTTTGGCGTTCTGCAAAGCCTGGAGCCGAAGCTCAGTTTGCCTGATTTCGCCGTGGGGACCAACGAAGCACCCGAGCTTTCAACCACGCTCCTGATTGAATTGCCCGCACTGAGCGGCGGGCCAGAGCTGGAGTGGCGGGGTCCCGGCATCAATGGCATGCAACGTGTGGGCCTACAGGGTGTGCCTATCGAGTTTTGGGCGCAGTGGCAAGCCAATCACGCAGCCTTTCCACGTGGCGTAGACATTGTTTTCACCTGCGGCGATAGCGCCATGGGCTTGCCGCGCACAACACGTGTGCGGCGTCTGGAAGGAGTTTGATATGTACGTAGCCGTCAAAGGCGGCGCTGCCGCCATCGAGAGCTCGTGGCGCCTGTTGGACGCACAACGCCGCGGCGACACCGCACTGCCCGAGCTATCGGTGGCGCAGATACGCGCACAGCTCTCACTGGCCGTGGACCGGGTCATGAGCGAAGGTTCCTTGTTTGATCCGGAACTCGCCGCACTGGCCATCAAGCAAGCCAGTGGCGATTTGTTGGAGGCCGTCTTTTTGCTGCGCGCCTACCGTACCACGCTGCCACGCTTTGGCTATAGCGAACCACTGGACACCGCACGCATTGCCCTGCTGCGCCGCATTTCTGCCACCTTCAAAGAAGTGCCAGGCGGCCAGCTACTTGGGCCCACCTATGACTACACCCAGCGCCTGCTCGACTTTGCATTGCTGGCTGACGGCGAGCCGGCCCAGGGCAGCCCGCCATCAACCCATGAAAAGCCCAATGATTCGCATGCAGCGAGCGCAACCGTGCCGCGCATCAATGATTTGCTGGCCCGCGAAGGCTTGTTGGAAACCCCGCAGCCGCATGACGCATCCGCGCCGGGCGATCTCACCCGGGAACCGCTGATGTACCCAGCCGATCGTGCATTGCGGCTACAGGCATTAGCCCGCGGTGACGAAGGCTGGCTCATGGCCATGGGCTACTCCACCCAACGGGGGTACGCCAACACGCATCCATTTGCAGGTGAAATTCGCCGTGGCTATGTCTCCGTAGAGCTAGTGCCCGATGAACTGGGCTTTGCACTGGACATTGGCGATCTGGAAGTAACCGAATGCCAAATGATCAACCAGTTCAGTGGCAGCAAGGAAATACCGCCCCAGTTCACACAGGGTTACGGCTTGGCATTTGGTGGCTCCGAGCGCAAGGCCATGGCCATGGCACTGGTCGACCGCGCCTTGCGCGCGGACGAACTCGGTGAACCCCGCACTGCCCCGGCGCAGGACGAGGAATTTGTGCTGTCCCATGCCGACAACGTGGAAGCGTCTGGCTTTGTTCAGCACTTGAAGCTGCCCCACTACGTTGATTTTCAAGCCGAGCTGGAACTGGTGCGCAAGATGCGCGCTGAGCACGCGCAGGCAACACTCGAAAAGGCCGCATGATGGATACCCACTACAACTTTGCTTTCCTCGACGAAGGAACCAAGAAGCGCATACGGCGTGCATTGCTAAAAGCCGTTGCAGTACCCGGCTACCAGGTTCCATTTGGCTCGCGTGAAATGCCGTTTGCCTATGGCTGGGGCACTGGTGGCGTGCAGGTAACGGCCAGCATTATTGGTAAAACCGATGTGCTGAAAGTCATTGACCAAGGCGCAGACGACACGACCAATGCAGTCAACATCCGCCGCTTTTTCTCACGTACCACCGGTGTGGCAACCACAGAGAAGACAGCGGACGCGACCCTCATTCAAACCCGCCACCGTATACCGGAGCTTCCGCTCACGGAGCAACAGATTCTGGTCTACCAAGTGCCTATGCCCGAGCCCTTGTTCAAGCTCGAGTCCAGTAGAAGCGAGGCCATCAAAATGCACGCGCTATCCGACTACGGGCTGATGCATGTGCGCCTGTACGAAGACATTGCCCAGATGGGTGCAATTTCCCGCAGCTATGACTACCCGGTGATGGTCAACGAACGCTACTTGATGGCACCCTCACCCATACCCAAGTTTGACAACCCCAAGATGCACATGAACCCCGCTTTGCAGCTTTTTGGCGCGGGGCGCGAGAAGCGCATCTACGCGATTCCGCCCTACACCGAGGTGCGCAGCCTTGACTTTGAGGACCACCCTTTTGCCGTGCAGCAATGGGACCATGCCTGCGCCCTATGCGGTGCAACGACAAGCTATCTGGATGAAATGATTGTCGATGACGCAGGCAGCCGTCTGTTTGTGTGCTCTGACAGCGACTACTGCGAAGACCGTCGCAATGCTGGCGAAGTGGGTGACCAACAGGCTGTCACTGTGAATGATGTTCTTGGTCAACAGGAGGCTGCATGACAACGCCTGCTGTTCTGCTGTCGGTACGCGATGCCGGCAAGTCTTTCATCCACCAAGGCAAGCCGCGGTGGGCCTGTCGTGGTGTCAGTTTTGATTTGTACCCTGGCGAAGTGCTGGCCGTCGTTGGCGAGTCGGGCTCCGGCAAAAGCACTTTGTTACGGCTATTGGCTGCACGCCATGCCTGCGATGCGGGATCGGTTCATTACGATGTGCGCTCAGAGGATGCCGCCGAAAGTTCGCAGCTGGTTGACCTGGCCGACCTGTCGGAGGCACGTCTGCGCTGGCTGGCACGTACAGACTGGGGCTTTGTGGAACAGCATGCCCGCGACGGCCTACGCATGAACGTATCGGGTGGTGCCAATATCGGTGAACGCTTGATGGCCCTCGGTGCCCGCAACTACGGGCGATTGCGCAGCCAGGCGGTGGACTGGATGCAGCGTGTCGAACTGGACGCGAACCGCATCGACGACCTGCCAGCCACCTATTCGGGTGGTATGCAACAGCGCCTGCAAATCGCCCGAAACCTGGTGACGCACCCCCGACTGGTATTCATGGACGAGCCCACCACGGGGCTGGATGTCTCGGTACAAGCCCGCTTGCTGGACTTGCTGCGCGAGTTGGTGGATGAACTGCAATTGGCCGCCGTGGTGGTCACCCACGACCTTGCGGTAGCCCGCCTGCTTGCCCAGCGCATGCTGGTCATGAAGGATGGCCTGGTAGTGGAGCAAGGCCTGACCGACCGTGTGCTGGACGACCCGCAGCACCCCTATACCCAACTTCTCGTTTCCTCGGTACTCACACCATGACCGATCACACAACCGCCGCTATTGAAACCATTGCCCTGTGCAAGACCTTTACGCTGCATGCACGCGCAGGGCTGGAACTACCTGTCTTCTCCAACATTGACCTGCATGTGCAGCCGGGTGAATGCCTTGCACTCACGGGGCATTCCGGCAGCGGCAAAAGCTCCTTGCTGCGTTGCCTGTACGGAAACTATGCACCCACCAGTGGCGACGTACGGATTCGCCACCACAACAATTGGGTCAACCTGTCAACGGCCCTGCCACGCGAGGTTTTTGATGTGCGCAGGCGCACCATGGGCTACGTGTCGCAGTTCCTGCGCACCATACCGCGCGTATCGACGCTCGACATCGTGGCTGACCCTCTGCGCCGCCTCGGGCACAGTGCCGCGCAAGCACGCGCGCAGGCCGCGCACTGGCTCACGCGATTGAATTTGCATGAGCACCTGTGGCATTTGCCACCCGCCACGTTCTCTGGCGGCGAGCAGCAGCGCGTGAACATTGCCCACGGCATGATCACCCAAGCACCTGTGCTCTTGTTGGATGAACCCACGGCTTCGCTTGATGCCGACAACCGCCGCGTGGTGGTCGAGCTGATCCACGAAGCCCGCTCCAATGGCAGCGCCATCGTTGGAATTTTTCACGATGACGAAGTGCGCCACGCTGTGGCCACCCGCTGCTTTGACGTTGAACGCCACCGCATACCCCCAAGTTTGTAAGGACCACGATATGACCGAACACATCATCCGCAATGCCCGCATCGTCACGGGCGAAGAAGAATTTTTAGGCACTGTATGCCTGCAAGACGGCATCATCCACTCTGTAGACCGTGGCGACTCGGCACTGCCCGGCGCGCAGGACTGGGGCGGCGACTGGCTGCTGCCCGGCCTGGTAGAGCTGCACACCGACAACCTGGAAAAGCATTTGGTACCACGCCCTGGCGTCATATGGAATGCTCACTCTGCAATGATCGTGCACGACGCCCAGTGCGCAGCGGCCGGCATTACGACGGTGCTGGATTCTGTGGTGCTCGGCGACCTGGACGCCGGCGGCGCGCGCTGCCAGACCCAGCACACCTCTATTGCCGCGCTGCACCAGTGCCGCGACGAAGGGCTGATGCGCGTCGACCACTGGCTGCACCTGCGCTGTGAGGTATCGGCCCCCGACATTCTGGAAGTCTTTCACCAGTACACGGACGACCCCTTGCTCAAGATCGTGAGCGTCATGGACCACACACCCGGCCAGCGCCAATGGCGAAACCTGACCAGCTACCGGCGCTATTCTGAGCGCAACGGCAGCTACTCCGACGCCGCGTTTGACGCCATGGTTGCCGAACGCCGCGCCGATCAACAAGCCTATGCACTTCCGCACCGGCAGGTCATCGTGAAGGCCAGCAAAGAGCGCAATGTTCCACTGGCCAGCCACGACGACACCTTGCTCAGCGATGTGAGCCTAGCAATCTCGGAAGGCGTTGGAATATCAGAATTTCCCACCACACTCGAGGCCGCGCGTGCGGCACGTGCTGCGGGCCTAGCCATCGTCATGGGCGGTCCTAACATGGTCAAGGGCGGGTCTCATTCTGGCAACGTATCGGCAGCCGAATTGGCACAGCACGACTTGCTGGACATTTTTTCATCGGACTACGTTCCCAGCAGCTTGTTGCTCGCCACCTTTATGTTGGGCCAACTGGATGGCTGGTCCTTGCCCAAGGCTGTGCAAACCGTAACACGCAATGCTGCGCACGCCATCGGCATGCAGGATCGCGGCGAGGTAAAGGCGGGCCTACGTGCCGATGTACTGCGTGTCCGCATGACGCGCGTGGGCACACCCATGGTGTTGGAGACCTGGCTGGCAGGCCATCGCGCACATTGAAATGCAACCGAATTGAAGAGCACGCTTGCCATGCAGTACACCCATATTGAATCCCACAACACTACACCCGCCGTGCGGTTAACGCTTGAGCCGACGATTGCGTCGGGTGCCACGGTGCGCGACTGTCGCTTTGGCCGATACACCCAGGTGGGTGCTCATGCGCGCATGCGAGACTGCTTGCTGGATGACTACGCGTATCTGCAAGAACATTGCGACCTGATGTCTACTGACATAGGCAAGTTTTCCAACATTGCGGCCATGGTGCGCATTAACCCTGGCTTTCACCCCATGGAGCGCCCTACACTGCACCACTTCACCTACCGGCCCGTCATGTTTGGCATGGCTGAGCAGGATGAGTCTGATTTCTTTGCATGGCGGCGCAAGCAGCGGGTCACCATTGGCCACGATACCTGGATCGGCCATGGTGCCGTCATCATGCCTGGCGTGCGCATTGGCAACGGTGCAGTGGTTGGCAGCAACGCAGTCGTGACAAAAGACGTGCCGCCCTACGCCATTGTTGGCGGTGTGGCCGCCAAGTTGATTCGCTACCGGTTTCCACGCCCTATTGCCGAGGCATTGGAGTCCACCGCTTGGTGGGATTGGGATCACGAAACCTTGACCGAGCGGCTGCCCGAATTCCGGGATCTCCGGGGGTTTCTGGCCAAGTACGCAGCTTGACCGGCGCATGTCTCAGTCGTGCATCGCGTAGCTTGCCTCACGCTGGTCAATGTGCTGCTCTACTGATTTCCATGTGGAATATAGCTACTCTTTTGATAGCATATAAGGCATATTGCACGAGGGCTTGAGGCACTTTTTGCCAGTAGTCACTCCGCAAAAGCCCATGGTCTTGCCCGCGGGCCCTCTATCGTGATTGGCAAAGGCGGATCATCTCGCTAAGATGCCAACATCAAGAGGGGGCAGCACATGAAACTTCGTAGCCAAATTTTGTTGTTGGGCGCGGTGGGGCTATTGACCACTGCACTTGTCGGTGCCACCGGCCTCATGAATGCTTCCAAGCTTTCTGTGGCCTTTGACAATTCCATCAGCATGGGCTTGGCTCTGCAGAAAAGCCAAGAGGCCGACATGATGCACGACGCGATACGCGGCGATGTATTGCTCGCGCTGCTCAGCGCACAAACCAATAACGCAGAAGACCTGGCGGAATCGCAGAAAGACTTGGTAGAGCATGCCAAAAATTTCAACAAGGCGCTGCTCGACATGCAGGCGTTGCCGTTGACTGACCATGCCAGAAGCGTGGCCGTCAAGCTTGGCCCCGCACTCAAGGCCTACGTTGAATCCGCCGCGCACGTACAACAGCTCGCCACGGTCAACGCCACGCAGGCGCAAGCGTCGGTAGCCGATTTCCAAAAGGCCTTCAAGAATCTGGAAGTGGTGATGGAGGAGCAAAGCAGTGCCATTGAAAAAGACGTGGAAGCATTCAGCGTTGAAGTGACCTCACGGGCCAGCGCAGCCAAGTGGCATGTAGGAATTGGGCTGGGTTTGGCAGCAGCTTTGCTGGTCTTCGCATCGGTGTGGCTTGCAAATCAAATGGCCGACCCCATGACGCAGGCCGTTCGCGTAGCAGATCGTCTGGCGGAAGGCGATTTGACATCCGTGGTGCATCCGTCGGGCAATGACGAGACCATCAGTCTGCTGCGGGCCATGCACCGCATGCAAGTCAGTTTTGGGGGCATCGTTCAGGTTGTTCAGAGCAATGCAAACAATGTGGCTACCGCCAGCGCCGAAATCGCACAAGGCAACAACGATTTGTCGGCACGTACCGAGCAACAGGCCAGTGCACTGGAGAAAACCGCTTCCAGCATGGAAGAACTGGGGGCAGCCGTCAAGCAAAATGCCGACTCGGCACGCCAGGCCAACCAATTGGCACAAAGTGCATCGTCCATCGCCGTAGAGGGTGGCTCCGTGGTGGGCGAAGTGGTCGAGACCATGAAAGGCATCAACGAATCATCGCGCCGTATCTCTGACATCATCAGTGTGATCGACTCCATTGCTTTCCAGACGAATATCCTGGCGCTCAACGCTGCAGTGGAAGCCGCGCGTGCGGGTGAGCAAGGGCGTGGGTTTGCTGTCGTTGCGTCGGAAGTGCGCAGCCTGGCAGGTCGCTCTGCAGAAGCCGCGAGGGAAATCAAGGGCCTCATTGGCACGAGCGTGGAGCGTGTGGAGCAAGGAACTGCCTTGGTCGACAAGGCGGGCTCCACCATGGCCGAAGTCGTTTCTTCCATCAAGCGGGTCACCGACATCATGGGCGAAATCAGCGCAGCCAGTTCCGAACAAGCCACCGGTGTCGCGCAGGTGGGCGAGTCTGTGTCCCAGATGGATCAGGCCACACAGCAAAATGCAGCCTTGGTCGAACAGATGGCCGCGGCAGCAAGCAGCCTGAAGTCACAGGCCAACGAACTGGTCCAGTCCGTTGCCGTGTTCAGGCTAAATGGTGACGGACATCGGCCTTCCATGGCAACACTTGCACTGCGGTGACACACTGCCGCCAACGAGAACCAGAAGAGCAGCGTCAACCGTAGCGGTTTTGCCGCATCCACTTGGTGGCGATCCACTTTTCTCCAGCGGTCACCGGCGCGCCGCCGTGCAGCGTCATGGGGTCGACTTGTCCGTGGCTATTGCAGTATTCAAAATAAACTGCAGAACCCTTTTTGGGTGTTACGGTCAGCCCAATATCCGGAAAGATGGTTTCCCCACCCGCTTCCACGTCATTCAGGTACATGATCAAGGTGCTAACCCGCTGGCCACCCTTGAGCAGATGCTCGCTGCTGCCAGGATCGTTTGGCGGAAAGTAATCAAAGTGCGGTTTGTATTCGCCGCCCACCTTGTAGTTCAGGATTTGGATGCCTTCACCATTGATGACGGGCCAATGCATGACGCCTGCAATACGGCGGTCAAGCATGGCGACAAATTCATTCTCGTGGAGGGCGAAAAACGTTCCGTAACTGCTGCGGTCCGGGATGACCTCTGCCCGACCAGTGACCGGATCAATAATTGTCGAGCGCTTGAGCTTGATGCTGGAGAGCCTAATCAATTCGTCGCATTCATCCAGCGACAAGATGTCGTCAAAAACTGTCACCACGGGTTTTGCCATCCGAAACGACACACGCACGTCCCGATCCAGCGTCGTGATGCGGTTGCCAGTCTGCGGCAATCGAGGCGTTTCGTATACATACTCTGATTGAAATGCAGCACCGCCTGGCGCACCAACGTTGTCGGCGAATGGTGCACTGCGCTGCATAGAAAGTTGATAGACCGAATCGCCAGCAAAGACCGGGTCGAAATTCTGTTTGACCATCTCCGCAACCAGCGACTCCGTCGAACAACCGCGAGCCAGGTTGGTTTGAATCCATTGTTGCCAGTCGGTCGATAGATACCTGATGTGTGGCTGCGGTCCCATTCCACTCAGTCTCCAATTTGTTCTATGGGGATGGCAAAGCCGATGCCTTGGGTGTCGCGTAGGATTGCCGTGTTGATACCAATCACCTCACCGTTTGCGGTAATCAATGGCCCACCGCTATTTCCAGGGTTAATGGGGGCATCGGTTTGCAGGTAGCGCATATCTTTGCGTTCACGGTACCCGGAGAAAATTCCCGAGGTCACGGTATAGGTTAAGCCGGAGGGGCTGCCGATCGTAAACACACGCTCGCCCTGGATCAGATTTTTGCTACTGCCGCGCTTGATGAAAGGGCAATTTTTGTCGGGCAGTGTGAAGAAAGCCAAGTCCGTCGTCTCGGAAAAGCTAACCTGCGAAATCTCATAGCTCGTGCCATCCACGAGGGAAACCTTGTAGCTCTTGTTGCGGTTCTCGGAGGCCATGCGGTCCGCGGCAGATGCAATTTGCTGTCGAAACGACTCGCCCAGATTGGCAATCTCATTACTCACGACGCTAATTTTTTCCGCCAGAGCAATCGACTGCGCGCTGTTACGGCCGCCCTCTCGAACGCTTTCAGCATATTGCATTCGAAGCACCTGTAGCTCTTGTGTCAGCCGATAGTGCTCGTCGCGAAATTTGCTTTCCAATGCCGGTGAATTTTCGAGCCCTTGTCTTATTTCCTCTGCGTTGTAGGCCATAACGTGCTTATTCGTCACAACTTTGCAATCAGCAGAAACAATAAAACCTGAGCCCGAGGTATTCCATTTGGTTTCGATAAACACAGTCGCGTTGCGTGCGGATTCGATAGGACTGCGGGGTGCATGAGACTTTTGCAACCGCGTGGCAACGCCGTCGGTTGGGGTTTCGACCTTGACGTCACTTTGCTCAGTAGCAGCCGTGGGAACAATCACTTTTGGCTTATGCCGCCGTGTAACAAAAAATACGACGGCGACAATGATCAGCAGCACAATCGCAATTGCGCCATATCGCATCGGTGAAGTCGTTCGACCGTCGTCCGTGTGCACCTCGTCATCCGTAGCGTCTTCACTGTTCTTCTGTGCCTGCAGGTATTGGTTGTACTTGGCAAAGTAAACACCACATGTTTGGCAGCGGACTTCATCGGATTGCTCACTGGAGCACTTGGGGCAAATCATCTTTCTATCCTGCCGTGGAGTTGTGGGTTAAACCTGCAATGGCTGCAGCTGGCGCGGCCAACTGCATTCGACAAGTCTAACGCCACAGGCGGCAGTCTTGCCCCCCGACAAAGCAACAAGATCCGAGTGTTTCCATTCACGAACCCGCCAATAGTGGAAAATCCGCTAACAACCCCAGCTCTCCTAGAATCTGAGCCATGAAAAGAACCGATTTCCACCCCGACCAAGTTCCCAGCATTCTGCAAAGCTCCGGACTGTTCAAGGGGGTCGACTTGGGCAGCTTGGACGTCGAACTGCGTGAGAGCCGGGTGCAATTGATCGAACCCGGCCACGTGCTGCTGGACCCCAAGCACATCAACACCCATATCTACATCGTATTGCATGGTGAATTGCTGGTCTGCCTGGAGCCCAAGATCGCCAACCCGCTGGTACGCCTGGGCCCCGGCGACTGTGTCGGCGAGCTCTCCATCATCGACGCCAGCGCGCCTTCGGCCTATGTGGTCGCATCCGTTCCGACCCATCTCCTGGTCATCTCCAAGCCGGTACTATGGCGCATACTGGCCGTGCAGCAGGTCATGGCCCTGAACCTGCTCCACGTGTTGGCGCGTCGCATTCGTGAAAACAATGCCGTACTGCTGGGCAGCCTGGAACTGCAGCGCCAATACCGCAGCAAGGCCGAGACCGATGCACTGACCGGCCTGCACAATCGCGCCTGGTTTGAAGATGTTTTTCCCAAGCAGCTGGAGTTATGCGAGCGCACCGGCCAGAGCGTGACCTTGCTGATGGTGGATATCGACCACTTCAAGAAGGTCAACGATCAATACGGCCACACGTGCGGCGACGAGGCCTTGCGCCACATGGGCCGCCTGCTGCGCCGAAACCTGCGTTCCACCGACCTCTGTGCCCGCTACGGCGGTGAAGAAATGATTGTGCTGATGCCCGGCACTGAAATCCTGCACGGCCACTTGACGGCTGAGCGCCTGCGCGAAAGCGTAGCCGACACACCCTTGCGGCTGCATGACGGCCGTGAGCTCGTCATCCAAATTTCGGGGGGCATTGCCCAGTGGCAACCCGGCGCTACGCTCAACGACTTGATTCGCTCTGCCGACCAGGCGCTTTACAAAGCCAAGGAAAGTGGGCGCAACAAGGTTGTAATGCACGCGATGCCGCATAGCATGGACTTGTCGTCGTGACATTCATCCGTAACTACTCTGGCATACAAGCTGCCAGAGTAGTTGGATAGCTAGTAAGAGTCTGGTGCTTTTTTGCTCTTTAATTGATAGCAACCAACGCACATTCCACGAGGGCTACAGCCAGATATTGCGACTACACAGGAGTCCTTAAGCCTTATTCAAACTACGAAATAGGGGCCAGGAATTGTCAGACTGACAGAGTTGGTGCCAATTCACACACGTCGGCGCAACTCAAAAATTGCCTCAAAATGTTTCCCAGTCATCTTCGCCACCCTTTGGGGTAGGTGCATTCACTACAGGTTTGGCCGCCGGTGCAGTTCGTACTGCGAGCCGCATAGGTGGCACCTTGGAGAGTGGTTTGGCAAGCGGTTTGTTTGGCGCTGGCTTGTAGTTATAGGTATTCGCTGAAGCGGGGCGCGATAGACCTAACCCACGCGCAGACGAATCGCCCGCGCTGACATGAAACACCGCTACCACTTGCACCAAATCCTGCGCCTGGCTTTTCAGGCTGCTCGCCGCCGCGGCCATTTCTTCGACCAAGGCTGCGTTTTGCTGGGTAGTTTGGTCCATATGGGTCACCGCTTCACCGACCTGCGCGACACCTGCCGCCTGTTGGTTGCTGGCCGCACTGATCTCGCTCATGAGATCGGTCACGCGGCGAATCGAGTCCACCACTTCTGACATGGTGGTTCCTGCCTCGTCGACCAGAGCGGTGCCATGCTCCACACGCTCGACGCTTGCGTTAATCAGCGACTTGATCTCCTTTGCAGCGTCTGCACTTCGCCCAGCGAGTGAACGCACTTCGGACGCCACTACCGCAAATCCACGGCCTTGCTCACCGGCACGCGCGGCTTCCACGGCTGCATTGAGCGCAAGAATGTTGGTCTGAAAGGCGATGCCATCGATCACGCTGATGATGTCGGATATCTTTCTGCTCGACTCGTTGATCCCCTTCATGGTTTCCACCACCTGCGCGACGACAGCGCCTCCTTTAACGGCAACGGAAGACGCATTCATGGCCAACTGATTGGCCTGCAGCGCACTGTCGGCGTTTTGCTTGACGGTGGCGCTCAGTTCCTCCATGGATGCAGCGGTTTCTTCTAGCGCGCTGGCCTGCTGTTCGGTGCGCGCACTCAGGTCGTTATTGCCTTGGGCAATTTCCGCACTGGCGTTGGCAACGCCTTGCGAACCCTCGCGCACGTTGGACACCACTTTCACCAAGGACTGACTCATTCCCCGCAAAGCATCCATGAGCTTGGCGATTTCGTCTTTGCCTTCACTGGCGATGGTCTGGGTCAGGTCGCCCTTGGCTACTGCATCGGCCAGATCAACCGCACGGGTCATGGAGCGTGACAGGTTGCGAATCAGAGCAAAGGCAATGCTCTCCCTAGTGCACGTTACTAGAAACGGACAGGCATTTCAACTTTTTCACCATTTGATTGCCGCTGTAGCCACAACACATTGCGCGTAGAGAGCATAGTTTGCTTGCGACTGTCCGCAGGACGTACTGCAATCGCACTATCCGGTAGCCTTACATCCAATCCGACCGCAAATGGCTATTGAAAATTTCAAAATTGCTCTCGAAAAGTGGGCCATACTTAGAAAATCAAGTTCAATTGGCCAACGCGTTGGTTGAAAGGGAACCTTAGACCATGTCTTCTGGAGTTGTCTTGTGTGTCGATGACGACACCACAGTGCTTAGTGCCCTTCGCACCCTGCTTTCCAAATCGCTCGGAAGCGCCTATACGATTGAAATTGCAGAAAGTGGCCAGGAGGCGCTGGAGATCTGCGACGAACTGCGTCAAGAAGGGCGCGAAATTGGTGTTGTTGTTTCGGACTTCATCATGCCGTCCATGCGCGGCGATGAGTTTTTGGTGCGCTTGCACGAACGCAGCCCGAACACTTTCAAAATCATGCTCACCGGTCAAAGCGATCTGGATGGGGTAAAGCGCACCATCAATGAGGCCAATCTTTACCGCTCTTTGGAAAAGCCCTTTGACAACGTCGACTTAGTGATGACCACCAAATCTGCACTGCACGCCTATAACCGCGAACGTGAGTTGCTGGCCCGCTGTACTGAACTGGAGCGTCTTAACGCTGAATTGACGCAACTGCTCGAAACCACCAAATGAAACGCAATACACGCGGCCTGCGAATTGGGGTATTGACGAATGAAATATCCGACGTCATCGCGGTTGAGGTGTTGCGCGGCATCGTCGAAAGGGCAAAAGAAGAGGACCTTCATTTAGTGTACTTCTTCGGTCGACGCTTGAATTCGAGCAAATACGACGAGCGAGCTTTCAATATTATTTTCCAACTTGGCGAAACCGAACAAATGGACGCGTTCATCAGCCTCACGACGTTCTTTCAAGGTTTTGCATCAGACGAAGTTAACAACAAATTCCTTGCCCGCTACGCGCACCGCCCTCTTATCAATGTTGGATTCGAAACCGCTGCATTCAAGACTGTGATGCTTGACAACGAGTCAGGCATGCGCGATTTGATGCAACACCTCATACATGACCATGGCTACCGACGTCTGGCGTTTATGAAAGGCACCGACAACAATTCTGATGCAGATCAGCGCTTTGCTGTTTACTGCGCAAGCTTGGCTGAGGCAGGTATACCGTTTGACGATCGCCTTGTCGTGCAGGGAAATTTTGTCAGTGCGGATGGTCGCATGGCCATGGAGCAACTGTTGAACCGCAAGGTCCCGTTCGAAGTCTTGGTTGCGGCCAATGATGGTATGGCAATGGCAGCCATGGCGGTAGCCGTTGAGCACGGCTTACGCGTTCCTCAAGACATCGCGATTACTGGTTTTGACGACATCGAGGCCGTTTCCAAAAATGGCCCAGGGCTCACGACCGTTAATCAACCCGGATATCGAATCGGCCAGTGTGCGGTGGACGTCTTGTTAGGCGTCTTGCGCGGAGACGATGTTGTCCAAAGAGCGACTGTCCCGGCGGAGATGGTAGTTCGCCGCTCCTGTGGCTGTTTGGCGCGACTGCATCACGAACACCCCATCAACGCGAACGATGATTCACCGAACTCGTTGCTAAATTCGCTCTTAGACCGGTTGATGTTGCCGCCGTCTGTGGTCCCGCAGTACCGGCACTATTTGGAACGAATGGAATCAGCTCTACTCAAGGGTGAGACTGCATTCGAAGACACGCTAAGCGAGGTCTCCGGCGACTGCTTACGCACGCAGGGAAATGTCTCACACCTTCAATCGCTTCTACCAGGACTTTTCGATATCGTTGCCCGTACACCTGGGGTGAGTCTTGCGCGCGTGGAAACAGCAGCGCGTTGCCTTCTGGGCAGTCAAGTCATCTTGTCGAATGCACAAAATGTGTTTCACGTCAGCAAGATGTCGATTCAAGACAATAGTGACTTTGCCTTTCGCGACCTCAATTTTCTCAAGAGTCGGATGTCTGGCTTTGATGACACCACGATGACGGACTTGATTGAGGAGGCCATGCGTGAATTTTCCATTCCATCGGCCTATATAGCGCTCTATAGCGCACCCACGGTCTTCGAATCACTTGCTACGCACACCTTGCCTGAGACTTCACGATTGGTGTTTGCAATGTGTGACTATCAGCGGCAGCCCCATATTCTGGAGCAGCCATTCCCCACGCACGACATATTGCCAGGCAAGCTATTCACGGAGAAGTTGCATCAGGTTTTGGCCATATTCCCTGTGTTCCAAAACGCGCTGCATTATGGCTATATGGTTTTCGACTTGACCGTGATGCCAACTTGTCGACTGGAAACCGTGCGCGATGAAATTTCGTCGCGCCTTATCAATAGCATCATGGCCTCCGAGCTCGCACGGGCACGAGACCTTGCCAAACATGATCTGGCAACACTGCAGTCCGCCCAAGCCCAACTCATCCAATCCGAAAAAATGGCCTCGCTGGGGCAACTGGTCGCTAACGTTGCGCATGAAATCAATACACCCATCAGTGCCATCAAGTCCAGTGGCATGAATATCACGGATGCACTTGAGCATGCAATGCAGGGGCTTCCAACAGTCTTGCGTTTGCTGGATGAACCATCGCAAAGACTTTTCATGCAACTGATCGGAGCTGCCAAGCATCGCAACGATGTGCTCAGTTCCAGAGAGGAGCGAGCGCTAGTAAGGGATGCCACCCTCAAGCTTGAACAAGCAGGCGTCGACAATGCCCGACACACAGCCAGCGTTTTGGTGCAATTGCACGCGCATACAGCACCACTGGACTACCTGCCGTTGTTGCAACATCCTGAAAGCGCGCAAATTTTGGATGCCGCCTCTAGTCTTGCATCGGTGGTCAATAGTGCGGACAACATCAACACTGCGGTGGAGCGCGTTTCCAAAATTGTATTTGCTCTCAAAACCTATTCACGGGTTAACAACGCAGACGAAAAAATACGGTCTGACCTACGTGAGGGGTTGGAAACGGTATTGACCATTTACCAAAACCAGATCAAACGGGGTACAGAGCTGGTTCGCCACTATGAAGATATTCCAATGCTGTTGTGTTACCCGGACGAGCTCAACCAAGTATGGACCAACCTGATCCACAACGCATTGCAAGCCATGCACTTCCAAGGCACTCTGACTGTTGGCATTCGCCAAGAGAACAACGAGGCGGTGGTATCCATCAGTGACACCGGTAGTGGCATACCGCAAGAAATTCGAGACAAAATTTTTGATGCATTCTTTACAACCAAGCCTGCAGGCGAAGGCAGTGGTTTGGGGCTGGACATCGTCAAGAAGATTGTCGAGAAGCACCAAGGCCGCATTGATGTGCAAAGCTCGGTGGGAGTTGGTACGACATTTAGCGTGCGTTTGCCACTGAACGCAGTTCCCAGCGATCGTTAGGCTGCACACACGCGCCAGCAACACAAATGTGGTTCATTGATGTTCGCGCAGTGTTGGGCAGCGTACAGAGCTACACGGTGCATGCGCCTTAATCTGTCGCAACTGGATCTCTTTACGAATGAGGATTGAATGCTATGAGCCGTATGATTTGTTTTGGAGCGCAATCTGTCGCAGAAACCGAATTGACCGCACCGCGGCCTAGAGTCGAAATGCAGTGCCGGCGTGATGGTGCCGATGACCAGCACCGCACGTATATCACCGCCCACCCAATGGATGACAGCCAAGCACTTTCTGCACTGCAGCTGTCACTTTTTGAGGAACCGGTTAGCAACGAGCATTGAATATGCCCAAGACCGCAGTTTTGGAGAAGCGCCGCCTCTAGATCACGGACGGGCAATTCATCCCCTCCAACCCCGCAAAAAGCACAATTCCGGTTGCTTGCACCCTCACCCATTGACGCTCTGGTCTCCATGATCACAGGCCGGTTGTACTTCTTATGAGGGCTTGTGTTTACTCCTAATTTGATAGCTGCTCACGCATATTCCACGATGGCTAAAGCCCTATTGTTTACAGACTCCCCCTACGCTGCACCACCCGGTACGGCGGCAGCCCCGCCAACATGCGCCGCCCATAGGCCGTTTGCGTCAAGCGCTTGTCGTAGCAAATCACCGCTGCGTGGTCGTCTTCAGTGCGGATGGCGCGGCCGGTCCATTGCAGCAGTTTGATGCCGGTGGCGGGGATGACGAGTTCATTGAACGGGTCGCGCCCCACGCTGCGCAGCCATTCGGCGCGGGCTTCGTCCACCGGGTCAGAGGGTGGAGCAAAGGGCAGCTTGGTGATGTACACGGTTTCGCACAGCTTGCCCGGCAGGTCCAGGCCTTCGCCAAACGACTGCATACCAAAGATGACCGATGGCAGGCCTGACTCCACCCGCGCCATGTGGCTGCCCAACAGCCGCGTGCGCGATTGCGTGCCCTGCACCAGCACCACTTCTTGCAAGCTGTCCGGCAGTGCTTCGGTGGCCACACGCATTTGCGCGCGGGATGTGAACAGCACCAGTGCGCCGCGCGCCACCTGGGCCAGGTCTTGCATCAGCTCGGCCACCATCTCGCGGGTGTAGGCGTCGGCCTGTTTGGGGTCGGCGGTGGTTTGCACCACGGTCAAAGTGCCTTGGGTGGCGTAGTCGAACGGGCTGGCTACTTCCAATGCCTGCACATTGGGGTTGTGAATGAGGCCGGCTTCGTGCAAGAAATAATCAAAGCTGCCGCAGCTGGTGAGTGATGCGGAGGTCACCACCGCGCCACGCACCTGGCTCCATAGAAACTGGCGCAGCAGGTCGCCGGGCACGATGGGGCAGGCATGGGCCGTCATGGTCAGGTAGCCGTGTTCGCTCTCCGCTTGCAGCCACTTGGCCAGCGGTTGCTCGCCATGCTCCAGTAGCAAACTGGCGGTGGACACAATGGCACCCAGGCGCGGTGCCAGGCCGCCGAGCTTGGCATACAGCTGGGCGCACAGCGTGGCCTGGGCAGGGTCCTCTTTTGCAAGGGCTTTGACATCCACACCCAGTGCCTCCAGCACCTTGGACAGACCGCTGGCCTGGGCATGGATTTGTGTAACCGGCTCGGTCAGCGCTTCGGGTAACACGCCGTGGGCAAAACGCAGCGTACCGTCTCTACCGTCGCCTGCTTCGTTCTGCCCCGTTTGCGCCCAGACCAGGTCCATGGCCATACGAGCCAGCTGGGTCAGCGCGCCTTTAAGCTGGCTGGTGACCGTAGCCACGTCTTCACTGGCGTGCAGTTGCAGGGTGTTGCTGACCTCGTGGATGATTTTGGGCAGCTTATCCAGCCAGCGCAGGTTGCTCATGTCCATGCTGCTGGAAAATTGATCCAGCGCTACGGCGGGCAGGTGGTGGCCTTCGTCAAAAATCACCAGACAGTTGTCCAGATCGGGCAACGTCTTCATGCCCAGCGATGCCAGCACGAGATCGTGATTAGCCACGATGACATTGGCCTCACCCAACCGGGTGCGTGCGCCGTAGTAGCTGCAATCCCGAAAGCGCGGGCAGTGGCGTACGGTGCAGGTGTGGCGCTCGGCGGCCACGGTAGACCAATCGCGGCCATCGGGGGCCTCGGCCAGGCTGTCGCGGTCGCCGTCCCATGTGCCCGCGGCCAGCGTGTTGGCCATGGTTTCGTACAGGTGCATGCGGCGTTCTTCGGCTTCTTCTTGCGACAACTGCGAGCCAAACTTAGCGGGCTTGGGCGCATCATCATCCGCGTCAAACAAGTCTTCTGCCACGCCGCCATTACCCACCAGGCGTTCCAGTTTGAGCTTGCACACATAGCGTCCTCGCCCCTTGGCCAATGCAAAGACAAACGGCGTGTCCATGCTCTGTGCCAACGCAGGCAGGTCTTTGGCCATGAGTTGCTCTTGCAGCGCTACGGTGGCGGTGGAGATGAGCACGCGGGTCTTGCGCTCCAGCGCCAAGGCGATGGCCGTAGCCGCATAGGCGGCCGACTTACCCACACCGGTGCCAGCCTGGATAACCGCAATCGCTTTGGTGGGCGCGGGGTGCTCCCCCAGGTCGGCACTGGCCAAGGTAGCGGCAACACAGGCGGCCATGTCATGCTGGCCGGGGCGGGGGCGAAAGCCTGGCGTGGCACCGACTACCTTTTCAAAGGCGGCCAGCGACAGGTCGGCCAAATTTTCAGGGCTCAAGAAAGACCATTCAGGAAAGTTGAGGGAAAGAGGCAGGGTCTCTAAGGAGACTGCAGTGGGCCAAATATACCGTGTGCGGCAATCCTTAGACAGAGTTCCCGCATTTCTCTAGGTGCTTCTCCCGGTGTCAGGCCGTGTTGCGATGGGGTATCCTTTGGCATTCAAAACAAGGAGACATGCGGTGCCTCAACCCAAACTGATTCTGGACTATGTTTATGAACACGAAGAACATCAAGCGGACCGGATTTACCTGACACAGCCAACCGGTGGCGGGCAGGTTGTTGAATATTCATGGCACCAGACGCTTGATGAGTCGCGCCGCATGGCCGCATATATCAAGGCACAAGGCCTTGAGAGCGGCGCGCGCATCGCCCTGTTGTCCAAAAACTGTGCCCATTTTGTGATGGCCGAGCTGGCAATTTGGATGGCTGGTTGCACCACGGTGGCCATATTCCCGACCGAGACCGCAGAGACGATTCGCTACGTTTTGGACCACAGTGGTGCCAGCATGTTGTTTGTCGGCAAGCTCGATACCTGGGCGCAACAGAAGCCAGGCATCCCAGACGCCCTGCCCTGCATTGGCTTGCCGTTGGCGCCGCAGAATACCTATACGCAGTGGGATGCCATTGTTGCCCGCACGCAGCCGCTCGCTGGGCACGTTGCGCGCGACAGCAAGGATATTGCCATCTTGTTGTACACGTCGGGCTCCACCGGCACGCCCAAAGGGGTGATGCATAGCTTTGAACGGGTTACCAAGGTCGCCGAGTCTGTTTCCAAAGAACTGCAGTCGCGCATCGGCAAGGTGCCAGAGAACCGCATGCTGTCATACCTGCCACTGGCTCACGTGTATGAACGCGCTTGGCTGGAGTGCATGTCGATGGTGGACGGCAATACCCACATTTACTTCGCAGAAAGCCTCGATACCTTCGTGGCCGACCTGAACCGTGCGCGACCCATTATTTTTCAGTCGGTACCGCGCCTGTGGCTCAAGTTTCAACAAGGTGTTTTTGCCAAAATGCCTCCCAAAAAGCTCAGCTTGTTGTTGAGCATTCCTATCCTGAGTGGCATCGTCAAGCGCAAGATTTTGAAAGGGTTGGGTCTGGACCAAACTTTGCTGGCAGCCAGCGGATCAGCACCGATTCCCGCTGAGCTCATCGATTGGTACCGCCGCCTGGGCCTCAACATGATTGAGGGCTATGGCATGTCGGAAGACCTTGCTTACTCCCACAACTCCACGCCCAAAATCAATGCGCCAGGCTGCGTGGGTGTGCCTTTGCCAGGTGTGGAAGTCAAGATCAGCGATGACGGCGAGATATTGATCAAGTCACCCGGCCAGCTGGTGGGCTATTACAAGCGCCCTGACCTGGATGCAGAAGCATTTACTGCAGACGGTTTCTTTCGCACCGGCGACCGCGGCGAGCGCCGTGCCGATGGCTTGCTCAAGATCACTGGTCGGGTCAAGGAACTGTTTAAAACGGCCAAGGGTGAGTACGTAGCACCCGCTCCCATTGAGAATAGCCTCAATGCCCATCCGCTGATCGAGATGAGCATGGTGTCGGGTTCAGGCCAGCCTGCTGCCTATGCCATGGTGGTGCTGGGCGAAAACGGCCGTCCCAAGCAGCTTGACCCTGCATTCCGCCAACAAGTCGAAACCCAACTCACGCAATTGCTGGCGGACGTCAATGCAGAACTATCCAATCACGAAAAATTGCAGATGATTGTGGTGGCAAAAGAGCCGTGGACTATTGAAAATGGATTCCTGACGCCCACCATGAAGATCCGCCGCTCGCGCATTGAAGAAAATGTCAGCAGCAAAGTTGATACCTGGTACACCGGCAACAACAAGGTCCTCTGGGACTAGGCGAGCGCCAAGAGCCGCTGCGCACTTTCAAATGCGCGGGGCTGACCCGTAAAGGGGTCGGTAAATGCGATGGACTTCGCCAAGAGTTGCAGTGGGCGACTGTAGTCAGCACTGCCTTCTGGCGTAAGCACGGGATACATGCCGTCCCACCGAATCGGCAAACCCAGTGCAGCCATGTGGACCCGCAGCTGATGCCGTTGCCCGGTGACGGGCTTGAGGCCATAGCGCGCCCAAGCCCCCTGCACTTCAATGGGTGTGATGTGGGTCAAGGCATTGGGAGCACCCGCCACTTCTGTCTGCTGCATGAAATGTGCAGATGGTGCTATGCGGCTTTCACGCGTCATGGGCCATTGCAAGTTTGCATTCCACGGCGCAATGCACTCGTAAGTCTTGTCTACTTGGCGCGCACGAAACAGTGCCTGGTACGCACCGCGGCTGCCCACTTGTTTTGAGAACAACACCAAACCCGCAGTGTCCCGGTCGATCCGGTGCAAGGGCGACAAGGCTTGCAGTCCCAGCGCGTTTTTCAAACGGACCAGCACGGTCTCCTGTAGGTACTTCCCTGAGGGCATCACCGGCAAAAAATGTGGCTTATCCACGACCAACAAGTGTTCGTCTTGCCACAAAATGACCGCCTCAAAAGGAATGTGCGGCTCCACCGCCACCGTGCGAAAGTAATACAGGCGCTGCCCCGCCGTATAGGGTGTGTGCGGCGCGATGACCCGCCCAATATCATCCACCACATCGCCAGCCTGCAGTCGCTGCAGCCAGATCGACGGCAGGACACCAGGAAAACGCGTACAAAGGCCGTCAAACACGGTCAACCAGGGACCAGGTGGCATGACCACACAGCTAGCCCCAACACCGCTGCGTGCAGGTGGCGGATTGGGTCGGTACAGGCTCATTGCGACTGCACCGCAAGCTCTTGCTGCAATAACAATGCAGCCTCGGTGGCTTCAAACTGTCTAGCAAACAATGGGATGGCAAAGGTAAACGTTGCTTCTTCACGCTTGAGTACGAACGCCAGCTGCAAGCGATCCAGCGCACGGCGCAGGGCCTCTGGTTGCGGTGCGCAGCCATGCTTCTCCAAAAGCAGCATGAGTTCAGCCAAACTGGTTTGGGTGTGCAATGCCGTGTGGTAGACGACAATTCGATCCAGTCGGCAGGCCGCCTCATCCGCGCTCAACCGGCCCCAACCCGCCAAGGTGTCGTGCACCTCCTGTGAAGACAGTGCTTGCGCCAAGTGCCGCGGTTCAATCACCCGCTCGCCGGGTTGCAGCGCCTCCAGGCACTCCTGACACAGAATCGCTACCAGATTGGCGCGCTGACCGCTGGCCTCTACCAACTGGTCAACCAATCGGTTGTTGGCAAAGCCCAGACGCAGGCGCGACAGGGGTACGGTCGCCAGCTCCGCGCAGGCCTCACGCTCCAGCCCACCGATCGTCAACACCTCCCCAAAATTGCGCAACGGTGACTGATAGTCCAGCACAGCGGTGGCGTACAAATCCCAAAATCCGGCCAACATAAACCAGCAGCGCCCTTCATCGCTCAAGGCGCGTAGTGCGGCAAGTTGGTGGTAGCCGTGCAGGGATTCATCACGGAAAAACAAGTCGGCCTCATCAATCAATAGAAAGAGTCGCTTGCCCTGATAGCTGGCCTGGAGGTGCGCAATGATTTCGTCCAACGAAGTATTCGCATGCAAGCCAAACTGCAAAGCCAAGCGCGGTGCCAGCCGGTGGTCGCGCAGCGACACATAGTGGCAGACGACATGCGGGTGGCCATCCAGCCGACGCTGCACGGCCTTGAGCAAACTGCTTTTGCCCAGTTGGCGCCCGCCAACAACGAGGTAGTTCGCTGGCTCACGATTGACCACCCGCGCCAGCAATTGATCGCGGCCGAAAAAAACCCCAGAGCGCGTAACACCGCCCCGTGTTTGATAAGGCGATATCCGTGTAATGCGCAATTGCTCAGCCAGTAGGCGCAGTAGCACAGCAACGGGTGTGCGGCTGAGCATCCATTCAGTCTGACTTGGACTATCGATCATCACGATCATGTTGCTGCGGTCATTGCAATAGGCGCGTAGCAGCGCCAACGGTGCATCTACCGTGTGTGGAGTAAGAACCAACATAACGTCTGCACCGACCTGCAATTTTTGCAACTGGCGCAGGAGATACGCCTCATCCAAAGCGTCCAATGGAACGTACACCAAACAGCGGTCCAGCGAAACCGGTAGATCGGTTGGAAAAATCCATTCAAACACCTGGCCGGGCAATTTCCAGTCTTCACTTGGCGCGTTGCGGGCGCGTACCTGTTCGGCCAGTAGAGAGACCCGCTCTACATCAGTCTCACCCGCAAACTGCACGGCACGAGACCAATCGGCAAGTGGTATGCCGGCTGATTGCAAAGTGGACTTTCGCCGGCCCAACCATCCCAGCAGCCGGTCAAGCTTTGGCAGCAGTTCATGGGGGGTTCGGCGCAGGCGTTCGGGGCGCAAACGCCCCTCACGCAGTAGCGGATGGCGCCACACGGCCCAAGCGCCTGCTACAACAATAAACGCGATGCATGCCAGAATCAACTTGCGTAGCCAACGCCCAAACGCCCCCTCACCCTTCGGGTTGTCTGGCTGGCTGGAAATACAAGTCTGCGGCATCAAGAGCGGTGGCAAAGGTGGATTGCCTGCGCTACAGGTCCAGGAATTGTTGGTAGAGTTGTAGTCCAAAATGATTTGGGTTCCAGCGATGTCGCCCAAATCCGGCATGTTGGCGATATCTGCTTGCAACCGAAAAGGCCGGGGTGAGGTGACGGTCAAAAACACCAACGGCTTTTGCGGCACATACTTAGAGACATCCTGGGGCCAGCCCCCTTCACGTTCATACGCTTCGGCCATGCTGAACCGCCACTTACCGATCTCACCCCATACCAGTGCGAGGTATTTTGTGCCCGTCATGGTGTCCCGCGCGAGCGGATTCCACTGTGGAGCCATAACGGCGCTGGCAATCATGTAGGTCACCAGCGCAATCACGACTGCGCGCAGCACTTTGCCGGACGCGCCTTGCGTTAAGTGTTCAAACATGAGTCCAGCACCATGCGCCCAGCATCACGCACGGTGTCGCTGCGCCAATACAGTCGCGCCTGGTCACCGTGGCCTCGGACGTGAATCAAGTTACCCCAGAACAAACGCCGCAAATTATCATCTTGCAAGTAGGGGCGAGCGCGCCCCAGATCAGCATTGCACAGCTGATCGTGCAACCAAGTCTGCGCGCTTTTAACTTGCGCTTGCGCGATTGGCAGAAACGTTTGCCATAGCCGTGCACTGTTGACCAAGTGCACACGCAAAGCTGTCCAATGGCTGTCTTCAAGCCGGCCAAGCAGGCCTGCCCCGTTGGCAAGCCCTTGCGCAACCATCCACTGCATACCCTCTTCAAACAAAGCCGGATGCCCACCGCACAAGGCTTGCAGTTGGGTCAGCACCTGCGGCGACACAGCGTGTTCGGGCCAGCGCTGCCGCGCCAAAATGGCCATGTCTTCCAGCGTTAGCTCAGGCCAATGGTTGACATGAGCAATATTAAGCAGTGACAGATCGCCACTGCGGTATTTAAGGTCAGCCAGCGCCTCACCGCCACACAACAGCAAGTGCAGCCGTCCACTGTGCATTTCACTCAAACTGCGCAAGATGCCCGCAAGGGCCTCACGCAAAGCTGGCGTACCCTGCTCGAAGCGGCTCACCAGACAAAACAAGCGCGAACCGGACATGAGCTTTTTCTCCAGCGCCGCTTCAAACTCATAGTCCGAACACACATCCGAAAATCCGCACTGGCGGGCAATGGCGGCAAAGTACTCACTGCTATCGGCACTCACACTAAAGGGGGGCTGGATGTGCAACACCGATGCATCGCCATACTGGCTGCGGGCGCGCTGCAACAAGGCTTCACGAAACGGTGGCTGGCCCCAATGCGCTTGTGAGAGTAGCAGGCTGATAGGGTATGGCATAGCCTGTGCTAACTGCGCAAAGAGACCTTCAATAAACCCCGCGAACGCTTGGGAGGCAGCTTGCGCACCAACCTGCTCTTGGTGCAGGGGATATTCGGGCGCAAACCGGGCTGCGCCCAGCAGGCGATTGGTCTCAGCCTCTGTGAGGCGCAAATAACGTGCGCACGCAAGCAACTTGTCGCGCGACCGTTCGCTGGGCAGGGAAAGGCCGTTGCGCCAGTTATTGACAGCCTCGCGGCTAAGCCCAATCTCTGTCGCAACGCCCGCTGCGCTGGCACGTATGCGCCGCATATAGCCGGTCAACAGGGCTGAAAAAGGCTCGTCGGTCATCGTCACCCTATTCATGTAACAGTTGTTTGGTAACGCAATGAACACAACATTTTATGCAATCGCTGGCATGAAAGTTCTCCAACCAATCACCCTTCAGCAAGACCAGCAACCCTGTGCTGATCCTGCTGCAGCCCCATGGAGGCTCACATCAACTTCTATTTCGACACATAGACATCGTAACTGCCGGTGTTGTCAGACGTGTCAACTTGTTCAGATTTATCGTTGACAGCAAAAATGAGTTCGCCAGGGCGATCTGCCACCAAACTGTAGCTACTGCCCACAAACGTCCAGCGACCGTAAGCACCGATCTTCACCAGCAGCCCGCCCACTGGAGCGCCAGGCAACAAGCATGTGCTCGATGCTACACACGTTTGAACCCCTCTGGGAGTTGATATAGGGTATGAAACGTTCGCAGGCCACACATTGACATTTCCGGTGGCCGTAATGTACACACGTTCATTCTGGCTCACTTTAATTCCAGACTTGGTATTCACGCTGACACCCTGAATCTGAAAGTGGTAAGGCAACAGGCGCGGCTTTCGTTCGCTCGCAATAAAGTTGTAGTCGGCGCTTGCTGAATATGTCTGCCCTCCAGTCACAATGTCGACGCGCAGCGTATTCAAGCCGACGGTAAACGGCGAAGTATCCAGCACCTTGCACAGCAATATGCGAATTTGAGAGCCAACCGTACGATGTTCTTGCATGCACTCGCTAAACCAGGGCGTGACATCGCGGCCATTCACAAACGCATTGATTTTGACAGTAGCGCCCCCAACCCCATACGGATCGTAATACGGTGCTGTCAAGGCCTCTGGCAGCGCAATAGACGGGGGGACATTGACTGCTATGTCAAACCGTTGTGACGCAATATATTGCCCCGTGGCCGGCGTGATAGTAACCGGCAGTAGTTGTTGGGCGTGCGCTACCACAGCCACCATGCCCACTGCCAAGGCGGATACAAACTTCAAGAGCTTTTCGCGATTCATATTCATTCCTCGTAAGTTAAATTAAAGGTGTGTTGCACCCGTTACCAATGGCCTGGTGGCCATATCCCTTTGCATTCGGCCAGGTGTACCGGCACGTTTGCATTGCAAACCATGGGTTCAGAAGATCCCGCTAACCAGGTAACACGACCGGCATCAGCTTTTGAACCATAGGCCACGCCCTGTAACAACCCAACCCACACGCGGTGAGCACAGGGCCATAGAGCAAGGCATAGCCCAAGACATCAAACACACCATTGCCACCGGACTCTTCGGATGTAGCTTGCGCCGTGGCCGCTGCATCTCCATCCGTCCCTTCCGAACTGTCTTCTGAGCCATCGCTCGTGAACTCTTGGTACGCGTTTGCGAGCATGACGATCAGCGCGAGTGCCAAAACACCAAGATACGCATACTGCAAGCCTTTGCTTTCCAAAGGGTAGAAATACGCGGCTAGCAGCGCGGCGGGCAAGAGGGACGACAAGTGCAGTTGGATGCGATACCAGTCAAACCCCTCCTCCTTTTTGTGGAGTGAGAGAGACATCCAGTAGGTCACCGCGCCCAAGACAAAGAGTACGCCGCACCACCATTCAATGTGTGTCAACATTTTCAGACGACTCCTTGAGGTCAGGGGTTGGCAACGGCGCTGCCGTCTACCGTGTCACCACTATCATCTACACCCTTGAGTTCGCCATAGGTGGCGGTCATGTAGTACAGGGGCAATGCAATGGTCAAGATCAACCCCAAGCTCACCCACAGCCACAATCCTTTGAACAGGAGTACGGTAATGACGGTAAACGCGAGGCCTTGCAAGAGGCCCTTGATAGCGGCGCGCAGCACGAGCACGCCGACAAGTCCCTTCACTCCCCCTAACGCATGGGACGCTTTGGCCAGTTCCAGAAAGTCTTTTACATTTTCTTGCGCCTTCTCTTTGCGTGCGATTTCTTGCTGACGCAATAGGGCGATTGCAGTCGGCTTGCTAGGGTCTTTCACAACCGGATCGGCGCCCTCATGATCTGCAAACAAGCCAGCATCCGTCGGCTCCACGATCGAACGCCATTGCGCGTGCTGCTCAATAAACGCTTGGCGAGACACCCATTGCCCATTGGAAAAGTACATGCGCATGACTTCGCCCACTTGGTCGTAAAACACTTCCAACACTGCTGCATCCATGCCCTGCGCAAACAGTGTTTCCAGTGCCAGCAACGGCAGGTCATCGTGCGTACCGGTGTCAAAACACAAGCGCACATGCCCCGGCTGCGCTGAGGCCGCTTGGTTGAACCACTCGGCGTCCCAGACTGCCGATACATCCTCGATGCCCAACTTCATGGCCCAGCGTTCGGCCTCGTCGCTTTGGTCAGCTGCCAGGTATTGATACATCAATTGGCAGTACTTGAGCTTGATTGGGTCTTCAACAAACAAATAGAGGGTGTGTGCGTTTTGAGACATGGTTCACTCGCAAAACATTGACTTAGCGCACGCAGTTGTAAAACCCGGGTTCATCCAGGGTGTACTTGCGGTTGAACTTGCCACTCTTGTGGGACTCGGAAAAGTCCTGTAGGCACTGTTGGAACTTTTGCTCTAGGCTCGCCAGACACGCCGCGTCAGCCTGGCAGCGTTGCACCGCGGCAGTGTGCACACCCTTGGAAAAACTGTCCTTTTGATCCGAGCGCAAACCGGTGATGAAATTGACAAGAATCAGCACAGCGACGAGCGTAATGCCCCACTTCAGTAGCTTTCCTATCCATGACGCTTTCGGCGCTTCGTACGATTCAACGTGTGTCTCTGACATGCCAATACCTTTCAAGTGCTTCTCGACAGCCCTTGAAAGTCAGGTGCCAGGTGTTGCTACCTGCAGAGTCCGGCGGACATCGCCATGATGGGCTGTGAGTGAAGGAATTTTGGCGAACAACGTCGCTTCGAACAATGCCAGAGTTGTCCAGTCAAGGCTGCGCAGCGGTTGACAGAGCGTCAAGTGGGATTGGTGTCCATCCGCTCAAACACCAGATCCCACACACCATGCCCGAGCCTAATGCCCCGGTTTTCAAACTTGGTCAGCGGGCGGTAGTGTGGCTTGGGCGCATAGCCGTTGAGTTCGGGATGCGCCCCCAAGGCGCGATTCTTGAGCAAGGGCTCAGCGCGGAGCACTTCCAGCATTTGTTCAGCATACGGCTGCCAGTCGGTTGCGCAATGCAGGTAGCCCCCCACTTTGAGGCGCGCAGCCAGCTTGGCCACGAGGGGCGGTTGGATCAGGCGGCGCTTGTTGTGCTTGGTCTTGTGCCAGGGGTCTGGGAAGAAGATGTGGATACCGTCCAGACTGTGCAGTGGCAGCATGTGGTCTATGACTTCCACCGCGTCGTGCGCGCAGATGCGAATATTGGTCAGGCTGTTCTCGCCAATGCGTTTGAGCAACGCGCCTACGCCGGGCTCATGCACTTCGCAGCACAAGAAATGGGTATCGGGCAACGTAGCTGCAATCTTGGCCGTGGCCTCGCCCATACCAAAGCCAATTTCAAGCACGATGGGGGGCTGTTGGGCAGAAGCCGCTGGCGGGGTTGCATGTGGATCAAATTGGCCACTAGCCCTCGCAGAATGTGCAAAGGTAGCTACCAAATCTATAGCAGATGGTTGGTAAGCTACCAAAAACTGGGGGCCCAAATCTTCAAATGCCTTGGCTTGGCCCAGCGTGGTACGACCCGCGCGTTTGACAAAACTTTTGATGGTGCGCATGAAAGGCGCAGAACCATCTGGGCGCAGCTTGCGTGGGGTGGGTTGCGCGGGTGTATCCGGCATATCGGTGGGGATCGTCTCGCGGGTCATTCAGGATTTCTCAAAAAATGCGGCCGCGGCGGGGACTTTAGCGCGAACCGCCACGATTCTAGGGTAACGGCCATTGGCGACGTCAATGGGGTGCGACGCATCGTAAGCAGACTGCGCCGCAGCACATACAGAATGGAAGTTTTCCCGTGTGGCATTCAACTTGCTACATACTTGGCAATCTTTTTAATCCTTGATACCCCTCACGCTATGCACCCCACGCCCACCACCGCACTGTCCAAAATTCACCTCATCGGTGGCGAAAAAGGTGGGGTTGGAAAATCCATGGTCGCCCGCCTGCTGGCGCAGTACTACATTGACCAAGACATCCCGTTTGTGGGCTTTGATACGGACCGCTCGCACGGTGCACTGCTGCGCTTTTATAGCGACTATGCCTCCCCAGTGCTGATCGACCGCTATGAGGCGCTCGACCATATTGTTGAAGCGGCGGTTGAGCTGCCCGGAGTGCGCGTGTTGGTTGACCTGGCTGCGCAAACCCATGAACCACTGGTGCGCTGGATAGACGATTCGGGTGTTTTGAACATGGCCAGTGACACAGGCTTTACCCTGCACTACTGGCACGTGATGGACGCTGGTCGCGATTCGGTTGATTTGCTCACGCGTTTGCTGGATCGCTATGGTGACCAGTTGAACTATGTGCTGGTGCGCAACCAGTTGCGCGGGGACGATTTCGGCATGCTGGAGCGCTCGGGACAATTGGAGCGTGCTATCGGCATGGGTGCCAAGGTCATCTCCATCAAGCATCTCAACGATGGCGTGGTGCAAAAAATTGATGCCAACAACAGCAGCTTTTGGGCTGCCAAAAGTGCGTCAACCGTCACCGGTTCCAGCCTTCGCCTGATGGAGCGTCAGCGCCTGGCCATGTGGCTGCAACACGCCTATGAAGAGCTAGCGCTGGCAGACGCGTAAAGCTGGCCACCATTGGCATCGGTTGACAGCGCGTCATAGCAGTGGTGGGGCAACACCGCCCCCAAGGTAGAGTCCACTACGGCCCACGAACGCATGACGGGTGCGTGTGCCTGCACATTCCCGAAGATGGTAGCAAAGGCAACGTCCGCCGCATCACGCCCGGTACCAAACCGCACCAAGCCCATCGGAATAGCTGTGCCAGATGGATCAAATATGTACCAACGGTCACCCACATAGGCTTCCACGTAGGCATGAAAATCGGGTGGACCTAAAACAGGGTCTGCGCCATAGTCGGTTCCAGTCGTAAAGCGGGCCGGAATATTGAGCGCGCGGCAAAACGCCACCATCAAGTGGGCAAAGTCCCGGCAAATGCCCACCTGGCCAATCAGTGTGTCAACTGCGGATGTATTGCTGGTAGAGCTATTGGATGTGAAGGCCACATGGCGGTGGACCCAGTCGCGCACGGCCTGCACCCGGCTATACCCTTGCGGCAAGTGGCCAAACTCATTGTTGGCCAGTTTGAGTAGTCGGTCGGACTGGCAGTAGCGGCTGGGGTAGATGTAGCCCATGACATCGGGCGGCAGGTTTCGCACCGGCACTTCATGGATAAACCCGGGCTCGGCAAAGTGGTGAGTCAAGTCCACCGTAGCCGCGTACGACACATTCAGCTCACCCGGCAGTGCACGTAGCCGCATGTAGCGGTTGCCACTGATGGGGTCCGTGTGGATCGTAGTTTCAATGGCCTGACTTACGGTCAGATTCTCAAACACAATTTGTTGACTGGGTGTCTGTGCGGCGTGGATGTTGAACACAAAATCAGCACCCTGCTGGTCAATTTGGTAGTTCAGCGCAATTTGTAATTCAATTCGGATCATGGTGGCCTTGAGTATCGAATTGCTGCGCGCAATCGTCCGTGCGTTGGCGCACGCACAGTGCAGGCAACGGGTGGCCGTCAGCCCAAGCTGGCGTGAATCATGTCCCGCACGCGGGGGTAGATCTGCTGGTTCCAGCGCTTGCCACTGAATACGCCGTAGTGCCCCACACCGGTCTGAATATGGTGGGTCTTTTTGTAGGGGCGAATGCTGGTACACAGGTCTTGCGCAGCCACCGTTTGCCCCACGGCACATATGTCGTCACGCTCGCCTTCAACCGTCATCAGTGCCGTGCGACGGATGGCTGCCGGATTGACAAGCCGCCCGCGGTATTGCAGTTTGCCCAAGGGTAGATCGTAGGTTTGAAACACCTTCTCCACCGTCTCCAGATAAAACGTGGCGGGCAAGTCGTTTACCGCCAGGTATTCGTCATAGAACAAGCGAATCACATTGGCCTTTTCCACGTCACCATCGACCAGGTGCTGGTACATATCGCGAAAAGACTGTTTGTGCCGATCCAAGTTCATGCTCAGAAACGCACTCACTTGCACAAACCCCGGGTACACACGGCGCATATAGCCTTTATGCGGCAGCGGCACATGGCTGATCAGGTTCTTTTCAAACCACGCGATGGGCTTGCTGATGGCCAGCCGGTTGACCTCCGTCGGGTTCACACGGCAATCGACTGGCCCTGCCATCAAGGTCAGGCTCAGGGGTTGTGCGGGGTCGTCATCCTCGGCCATGATGGCTGTGGCTGCAAGGGCTGCCACGCACGGCTGGCACACGGCCACGACATGCGTACCGGGTCCAATGGCCTGCGTGAACCGAATCATGTGGTCAATGTAGTCGTCCAAGGCAAAATCACCGTGGTGCAGCGGAACATCGCGTGCGTTGTGCCAGTCGGTGATGTAAACATCGTGGTCTTGCAGCAGCGTCCTGACAGTTTCACGCAGCAAGGTCGCGAAGTGGCCGGACAGCGGGGCGACCAGGAGCACCGGTGGCTGGTACGCCATGTCGGGCGTCGGTTCTTTGCAAAAGTGCAGCAGCGTTCCAAAGGGCAAGGTCAAGACCACTTCTTCGGTAACCGCAATATCCTGCTCCGCGATTTTGACCGTATGGATGCCATAGTCAGGTCGCGTGTGGGTGAGGCGCAGGCGCGAGAACACATCCATCGAGGCGGGCAGCTTGCGCCATTGATTGGCCTCGGGCAGGCTTGACCATAGCGCTGAACTGCCAGCTTGCGCCAATAGCCGCAAGGGAGACATCCAATCCGCATGGTTTTGATAAGCCTGGTACAGCATGGTGATCCTGGTTGAAAACGGGTATTGGCCTCGACTCCGCCACTACAGGCAAGTTATGGGCCACATTGCGCCTTGGCAGTTTGAAAGTGTTGGCACAACCCTTGCGAATGGGTTCAGCAAACCATTCCACATCAGGAGCGACGCCATGGCGAAAGCGGTATTGACCATCAGCAGCAAAAACTATGGTGCGTGGGCACTACGAGGATGGTTGACTGCCAAACTGGCTGGGCTCGAATTCACCGAAAAAGTGATTGCCAGCGACGATCCGGCCATGAAGGCGGAGATGCTGTTGCTGTCGAGCAGCATGTTGGTCCCATCGTTGCAGCACAACGGCATCAAGGTCTGGGACACGCTGGCGATCGCCGAATACCTCAATGAAATCAAGCCCAAAGCGCAGCTTTTGCCGGCAGATGCCAAAGCCCGCGCCCATTGCCGGGCCATCTGTGGAGAAATGCATTCTGGCTTTGCATCGCTGCGCAGCGCGCTGCCCATGAATATCCAGGCCCATTTTCCCGGCTTCAAAGTCTGGTCACGCGCGCAGGCCGACATTGACCGCGTGCTGGAAATCTGGACCGAATGTTTGGCTACCTACGGCGGGCCCTATCTTTTTGGCAAGCAACCCTGTGTGGCCGACGCCATGTATGCGCCGGTCGTCACCCGCTTCTTGACCTACGACGTGCCCATCAGCATGGAGTGTGCTGCCTATGGCAAACGCATCATGGAGCTGCCCGCCATGAAAGAGTGGGTGGCACAAGCCAAACTGGAGCCCACCGATATTGATGAACTTGATGCCGAGTTTTGAACCGACGAAGAAACACCCAGCCCATCAACCCTGCCTAGCGTGATTGCAAGCGCTACAAAAACAATAGCTCGTCACGCAAATTCTACGAGGGCTGGATGCACTTTTCGCTTGCAATATTTCGGCACACACCGTCCAGGCGGGTGGCGTGGCGGGCGGGCGCAGGCCGCACTTGCGGTTGCCACAGAACCGGCATACCAGCCACCGCGTTCACGCAGCAACAGTGAACAACCCACCATAGCCGCCCGCGACGCGAGCCGGAGAACGCCTGCCACGGCACCCGCCGTGCGACAGCCCACAGAACAGACCCCACTGCGAAACACCGTCGAAAGGAGAATCAACTGTGGCGAGTGTTCCGTGCGGGTATCTCACACACCGGCTCCACATCAATAGTCTTGAAATTGGCCGGTGAAACTATTTCCAGATACTCCATATCCGGTGAATAGTCGAACAAGTAGTGGCGTATGCCGGGGCGCTGGTGTACGACGTCACCCGCCTCCACCAGCGTTTCCTTGTCTTCATACATAAACCGGGCCCACCCCTTGGTCATGATGACGATCTGAAAATCCGCTTCATGTCGGTGCCACCCGGTGCCTGTTTCTGGTGCTTCGTTGGCCTTAACCAGGTGCGCAATCACCTTTCCGTGCGTGGCCTCGGCAATGCCAAGATCACGGTACAAAAAGAAATCGCGCAAGCCACCAGACACAAACGGCGTATCTGACACTTTGACATGGGAAAATTGGGTCGTAGTGGTGCTGCTCATGGGTACTCCTTTGCTGCAAGGCAAAAATGCGACACGTTAGAAACCACGGAGCTAGCACAAACTGTTCCAGTTGCCACTGCACCACGCGCCCTGCGCGATTGCCAGTTATCCCCGTCACTATCTCGCGAGCCGTAAATAGTTTGCGGCATACTTAGGACCAGTGAACGCCCCTTCCGACTCCACCCACCGTACGCTTTCGCAGCGCGCATCTGACTTGGACCCCTTGCATGCGCCATTGCACGCTGCGCCCGGCCATTTTGATGAATTGCGCGAACGTACAGCCGCGCAAGACCCAGTGACTTCCGGCGGCGCAGACACCACGGAAGCACCCGATTCAATTGCCGATGTCTGGGAACGGTTTTTCCGCATGGCAGAGGATGACGGCTTGGGCAACATGTCCGAGCGGGCCCTTACCTTAGAGCGCCAAATTCGTGACAACGGCGTCACGTACAACGTTTATGCCGACGAAAACGGCCCGCAGCGACCGTGGTCACTGGGACTTTTCCCGCTCATCATTTCGCCCGCCAACTGGCTACACATTGAAGCTGGCATCACCCAGCGTGTCCGGGTACTCGACAGGGTGATGGCAGACGTCTACGGCAAGCAAGAGCTATTGGCACACGGCCTGCTGCCGGCTGCCTTGGTGCAGGGGCACCCCGGCTATCTGAGGGCCATGCATGGCGTGAAACCGGTCGGCGGATCGCACTTACATATTGCTGCCTTTGATCTGGCCCGTGGAACCGATGGAAACTGGTGGGTGGTATCGCAGCGCACGCAAGCGCCATCTGGTCTTGGGTATTTGCTGGAGAACCGCATCGCCATATCGCGCCTCTTTCCACATGCTTTTGAAAACATGCAGGTGCAACGCCTGGCCAGCACTTACGACGCACTCATCAGCAGTATGAAATCGATGAGCGCGGCAGGGCAGGATGCCCACATAGCGCTATTGACGCCCGGCCCCTATAACGAAACCTACTTTGAACATGCCTACCTGGCGCGCTATTTGGGCATTACGTTGGTCGAAGGCAATGACTTGATCGTGCGCGACCAGCACCTTTTTCTCAAAACCTTGCGGGGGCTGGTACCGGTTCATGGTCTGCTCAAGCGACTGGACGACCAGTTCCTCGACCCGCTGGAGTTGCGCGCGGACTCGACATTGGGTGTGCCGGGCCTACTGCAGGTGATTCGTGCGGGCAATGTACTTGTGGCGAACGCACCTGGCTCTGCATTCCTGGAGTCTCCCGCATTGCTGGGCTTTATGCCTGCCCTGTCCAGGCACCTGTTGGGCGAAGAATTACTGCTGCCTGCCTTGCCCACCTGGTGGTGCGGGGAGCGTGCGGCCATGGACACCGTACTCCCGCGCCTGCAAGAATTTGCAATCAAACCCACTTACCCTGGTTCCAAGCTGCATGGTGACTTTGATGCCATGCTGGGGCACACGCTGGCGCCGCGCGAACTCGATGAATGGGCTGGCCGCATCGCGCGCCACGCAGAGGATCACACCGTGCAAGCCTATTTGCCACTGTCGCAAATGCCCACCTGGCAATCCGGGGTATCCGACGGTGCCCGCACCGGTGTGGTGCCACGCTCCGTCATGCTGCGCGTATTTGCCGTGTCGCAGGGCGCACAGTCGTGGCGGATCCTGCCCGGTGGCTTGGCCCGCGTAGCCGGTGGCAGTGCCGATGTCGCCTCCATGCAGCACGGCGGCAGCAGTGCAGATGTATGGGCCATGACCACCGGAACTGTCGATCAAACCTCGTTGCTGCGGCCACCGCTCACACCCGCGACTCTGGCACAGCGCAAACGCCAGGTCACCAGCCGAGCCGCAGAAAGTTTGTTCTGGCTGGGCCGCTATACCGAACGGGCCGAGAATGCTGTTCGGCTGGCACGCCTGACGCTGGAGTGTCTGGGTGGAGAAGACCAAACATCAGAATCACTCCTGGGCTGGCTGGGGCAATTGGCGCTGCGCAACAACCTGGTTCTGGCAGGCGTTCCTGCACTCACGCCAGCGCCACATGCTCGCCGCGTATTTGAGCGCTCGTTGATTGCCAGTCTGGGCAGTAGCCAGCAAGCCACCAGCGTGGGCTACAACCTGCGCGCGGTTCGACTGGCGGGGTCCGCGGTACGCGAGCGACTCTCGCAAGAACACTGGGGATTGATGCAACGCACCGAAGAGGCGTTCTTCGAGGCGAGCAGGCACGCGTTAAAGGGTGCCGACTATTCCCCGCTGCAAGCGCTTGATGCGCTCAAGGCAGCCAGCGACCAATTGGCAGCCATCACCGGTTTGCAGACAGACCGCATGACACGTGACGATGGATGGCGCCTGCTGAGCATCGGTCGCCACATCGAACGTCTAGTGTTTTTGTCCTCGTCACTGAAAGCCGGGTTTGACACTGGCAGTGTTCACCACAAAGGCGGCTTTGAAGCCATGGTTGCGCTGTTTGACAGCACCATTACATTCCACGCGCAATACCAGCAAAGCCACGATATCGTTGCATTGGTTGATCTGCTGGTGCTGGATCGGGACAATCCCCGATCGCTGGGCTGGGTAGTGCACACTTTGCGCGGACGCCTGGCCAAATTGGCCGGCAGTGCACCAGACCAACTTAGCCTGCTATCGCATAGCATTCCTGATCCAGACCTATGGCACATGGAACAACTGTGCGAACCAGACGCACAAGGTGACTACACGCTGCTGGTCGACTTGCTGCAATCCGCCAGTGAAGCGGCCTACCAAACGTCTGAAGGAATAGGGGCTACCTACTTCACCCATTCCTCTGACAGCGGACAGAGCCTGGGGGCGTAGGCGCAAATTTCCATGCTGCTACAAATCACCCACGAGACCTGCTATGACTATTCCCCCATGGTCAATATCGCCCAGCACGTCGCATACCTCAAGCCACTGAACACGAATGCGCAGACAGTGCTGAGCCACAGTTTGGTCGTCGTGCCAGAACCATCGCAACAATCGTCTTCCATCGATGTTTTCGGCAATACACGGCAGTTCTTTTCGTTGCAATCTGCACACAGTGAACTGGTAGTCACTGCCCGCAGCATCGTCGCCACCTCGGGCCCTGAGCACTACCCCAGCCAGGTCACCTGGGAGTCTGTACGCGAACGCTTTCGCTACGTTGCCGACAATCCTTACGATTCCGCTGCAGAATTTGTCTTTGCGTCTCCTTATGTTCCGCGCCACAGCGAATTCGCGGCCTACGCCAGGCCCAGTTTCATCGCAGGCGCACCGCTCGTAGAGGCAGCGCGGGACCTGATGCAACGCATCCATCGTGACTTCACGTATGAGAGCCACAGCACCGAGGTCAACACGCCCGCGTTGCAGGCGCTGGCGCAGCGCAAGGGCGTGTGCCAGGATTTCGCACACATCATGATCGCCTGCCTGCGCGCCTACGGAGTGCCCGCACGCTACGTGAGTGGCTATCTATTGACCCATCCCGCTCCTGGGCAGCCGCGGCTGATCGGCAGTGACGCGTCGCACGCCTGGGTATCGGTTTATCTGCCCGACGGACCAGACTCGCCCGCAGGTGCGCGTTGGCACGATTTTGACCCGACCAATAATCGCGATGGTTGGGGCACGCCCGGCGAAGACTATGTCACGCTTGCCATTGGCCGTGATTTTGCCGACGTCTCCCCCGTGCGTGGCGTGATCCATGGTGGTGCCAACCACACGTTACGGGTGGGGGTGACGGTGGAGCCTCTGGAAGCACCGGCTTGGGAAGGCCAAAGCCAGACGCAAAGCCAAACGCAAAGTCAGAATCAGTCACAATCACAAATTCAATTCACCTCAAGACCCTAATCTGCTATGTTTTGTATAGCTGCTTATGCATATACAACGAGGGCTACGGGCTGATTTGACCAACCTTCTTCGCAATCAGAGAGACTATGAGCATCTACACTGCACTTTCCAATCTTGGCATCACATTGCCACCTGTTTCGGTTCCGGCAGCTGCCTACGTGCCGTTTGTACAAACGGGCAACCTGGTTTTTCTCAGTGGCCATATTGCCAAAAAAGACGGCAAACCCTGGGTAGGGCAGTTGGGGAGAAACATGACCACTGACGAGGGCAAGGCTGCTGCCCGCGCGGTTGCCATTGATCTGTTGGGCACGCTCAACGCAGCCGTGGGAGACTTGAACCGAGTCACCCGCATTGTCAAACTGATGTCCTTGGTCAACTCCACAGACCAATTCACCGAACAGCATCTGGTCACCAATGGTGCCAGTGAGTTGATTGGTGAAGTTTTTGGGTCCAAAGGCGCACATGCGCGCAGCGCGTTCGGCGTAGCCCAGATTCCACTGGGAGCTTGCGTGGAAATTGAACTGATTGCCGAACTGGGCTAAAAGAGGTTTCGGTCAGCATGCGTCCGGCCAATAGCATGCAGTCCTCCAATCAAAACTACTACATTGCTGAATCGCCAGCAACAGTTCCAAACTAGTATTGCATTCCAGCAAATTCCGGTGAGATACTAGCGCGAAGCTGCTTGGATTCCGATTCAGTTTGCAAAGGGAGTTTATGAGTGACCTGCCATTGTCTGACGACGATAACTGGCTGATCGACGATGATCCGCTGGATGCCATCGTGGAGCAAACGAGTGCAGCGCCTTGGCGCATTCTGGTGGTCGACGATGAGCCCGATATCCATGTGGTAACCCGCAGGGCACTTGAGAAGCTGGTTTTCAAGGAGCGCCCAATTGAAATATTGTCTGCCTATACGGGCGCTGAAGGCTACAAAGTGTTGGCCAGTGAGCCAGATATCGCGCTCGTTTTGCTGGATGTTGTCATGGAAACCCCGGATGCGGGACTTAAGCTCGCACATGACATTCGCAACTCTCTCAATAACCAGGTTGTGCGGATCGTCTTACGCACAGGGCAGCCTGGCAACGCTCCTGAAGAGCAGGTAATCGTTGACTTTGATATCAACGACTACAAGTCCAAGACCGAACTGACCAAAAGCAGGTTGTTCGTCACTGTTGTTTCCTCTTTGCGTGCCTATGAAGGACTGGTCGCCATTGAGCACCATTACCAAGAACTGCGGCAACGTGAAGCGGAGGACCTAGAACTGCGCAGTGCAAAAGAATTGGCCGAAACCAAAGCAGCAACCAAAGGGCAATTTCTGGCCACCATGAGCCACGAGATTCGCACACCCATGAATGCCATTCTGGGCATGCTCAAGCTGCTGCACGACACTGAATTGTCACCGCGCCAGCTCGACTACACCGACAAGACCGAGCGCGCGGCAAAGTCGTTGCTGGGCTTGCTCAACGATATATTGGATTTTTCCAAAATGGATGCGGGCAAAATGATTCTGGATCCGCAACCTTTCGCCATTGACCGTTTGATGCGGGATCTCGCCATCATTTTGTCCGCGTATGCCGGTCAAAAGCCATTGGAAGTGCTGTTTGACATCGATCCGAATTTGCCCAAGGCATTTGTTGGCGACGCCATGCGCTTACAGCAGGTGCTCATCAACTTGAGTGGCAACGCCATCAAATTCACCGCGATGGGCGAGGTTGTCGTCAAGATCACCTTGGAGAAAATGTCGGGTCTCTACGCCACACTTCGCTTTGCAGTGCGCGACACCGGCATTGGCATTGATGCAGAGAGCCAAGCCTACATATTTACCGGGTTTTCACAAGCAGAAGCTTCGACAACGCGGCGATTTGGTGGCACCGGATTGGGTCTTTCGATCTCCAAGCGCTTGGTTGAACTGATGGGCGGCACTTTGGAACTGGAAAGTGCGTCAGGGAAAGGCAGCACATTTCACTTTGAGCTGACATTGCCCGTGGCAGACGCAGCTGAACTGTCCGCGTTGCCTGCCCCATTGCCCGTGCGCAAAGAGATGGACGTATTGCTAGCGGATGACAATCCACTCGCCTGCCGTTTGACCGCAAGAATGCTCCAGTCTTTAGGATGGAAGGTTGACGCAGTCAGCGACGGCCCACAAGCCGTTGCCCTAGTACAGGCCCGTGTAGCAGCCGGAAAGGCCCCCTACCAAGCCATATTTGTTGATTGGGAAATGCCTGGTATCGACGGGTGGGCGACGCTGGACCAGATACGCAAGCTCATGCCTGCGCCGAATACGCCAATATCCATCATGGTCACGGCGCTGGGGCGCGACATGTTGTCACAGCGAACCATCGAAGAGCAAGCCAACCTGCAAGCGTTTCTGGTAAAGCCGGTTACCGCATCCATGCTGTCGGATGCAGTAGCGCAGGCGCTCGCAGGACGCAGCAATGTGCGCACTACTCCACGAGCCAAAAGCGACAAGCCCAAGCGTCTAATGGGATTGCATTTGCTGGTGGTAGAGGACAACTTGATCAATCAACAAGTCGCACGCGAACTCTTGCAGGGCGCGGGAGCAGTTGTCGACGTTGCTGAAAATGGGGAGCTCGGTGTGCAGGCCATTGCAAAGGCAAGCCCGATGTACGACGCCGTTTTGATGGATATTCAAATGCCGGTCATGGACGGCTACACGGCCACACAGGCCGTTCGCAAAGATCTGGGGCTCGATCGGCTGCCGATCATTGCCATGACCGCCAATGCCATGCCATCGGATCGAGCGGCGTGCCTGGCTGCCGGCATGAATGAACACGTAGGCAAGCCCTTTGATTTGGCGCACCTGATTGAGGTCTTGTTGAACCATACCAAGCGCGCGACCGGTGGCGCGTTTCAGGCAACCACACCCTCAACGTCCGCACACGTCGAACCTGCCGCCTCCGACTTGCTGCCTGCCGTGGATGCTTTGGACGTAGACAGTGCGCTGGGCCGAATGGGTGGCGACACCTCGCTGTATCTGGAGGTCTTGCAAGACTATTTACGCGATCTCAATGGCCAGCCTGACCAATTGGACGCACTCTTGAAAGCTGGCGATCTGGTTGGCGCGCTGCGTCTGCTGCACACCATCAAGGGCCTGTCCTCCACGGTTGGCGCTACCTATATGGCAGCAGTCGCCCGTGACGCAGAACGCAGCGTCAAACTGGCCGACGTCAATTTTGAACACCAGGCGCTGCGTGGTGCGTTTCGCGAGGCGGTGTCTTCCACCGGCGTCATTCTGGGAACGGTGGCGTTGCGCTTGCGTGAATAAGGGTCTAGCCCAGCTTGGTGATGGCTTGTGCCTTCACGGCATGCAATTGCTCTGCGGTTACACAGGCAGGCGCAATTTCCGCCAATGGCACCAACACAAAGGCCCGTTGCGCCATGCGGGGATGCGGAATGGTGAGCGCATCACTGTTGACCCGTCCATCACCGTACAACAAAATATCCAGATCCAGCGTTCGCGGTGCGTTGCGGTAGGGCCGCACGCGGCCCGCTGCGTGTTCGATGGCATGCAATTCACGCAATAGCTCAGGAGCCGTCAATACCGTGCGCAATTGCACCACCGCGTTGATGTAGTCGGGGCCTGAAGAATCCACCGGTGCCGTTGCGTACAACGATGAGCGCTTGGTGACAACAACCCCTTCGACACTGTTTAACTGCTCGATCGCGCCAATCAGCGTGGCGCGTGCATCACCCAAATTTGCGCCTAAGGCAACAAAGGCGGTCACGGGCTCACGGATGGCGTCTATCTTCACCGGGTCAAACTAATTGCCGCCATCACCTTCACCGGCGTCGCTGGCCGCGCCCTTGGGCGCACCGGTGCGACGACGGCGACGCCGCTTGCGCGGTGCACCCGTATCCGCATCGCCAGGAAAGCCAGAACCTTCACCGTCAGGCTGCGCAACACTGGAGGCATCTGAATCCGCCGCAATCGCAGGGGCAGAAGCACCCGCAATGTCGGCACGGGGTGCACGGTGAACGCGTGGCGCACGTTGGCGTTTTTGCTGTTCTTCACGCACGATGTCCACCAGGTCCTGGCGCAAATTGTCATCCGCCATGCTGAATTCCTGCCACCAATCGGCCAACAATTCATCCACCTCGCCGATGTCTGCGCGCAAGCGCATGAAGTCGAAAGCCGCCCTGAACCGTGGCTGGTCGACCATGCCAAAGGGCGCGCTACCCACCCGTTTCTCGAAACGCGGTTGCATGACCCAAATTTCGCGCATATCACCTGCAAGCTTTCCACCGCCCGATACATCGCCAATGCGCGCATGGAACACATCGTCAATCGCGTCCATCAAGGCAGGATGTGAATGTTGGCGCAACTCCAGTCGGCGCGCCCATCCGTCACGCACATCGGCCCACAAAACGCAGGCCAACAGGAAACTGGGGGCGACGGGTTTTCCCTCGCCAACCCTGCGATCGGTGTCTTTGAGCGCGGCATTGACAAAGGGCTGCTCGGACCGCTCAACCACCACGTCAAGCAGTGGGTAAATGCCACGCGCCATGCCCAGCTTCTTCAACTGCTCGATGGATGCCAAGGCATGCCCGGTTTGCAACAGTTTGAGCATCTCGTCAAACAAGCGGCTCTGTGGCACATCCGCCAATAGCTCTTGGGACTTGACCAATGGGGCTGAAGTTTTGGACTCCAGCGCAAACCCAAGACCACTGAGTTTGGCCGCAAAACGCACGGCGCGAATAATGCGCACCGGGTCTTCGCGGTACCGCGTGGCCGGGTCACCAATCATGCGGATGACGCGGTTCTTCACGTCTTTGAAACCGTTGTGGTAGTCCACCACCACCTGTGTCTGTGGGTCGTAGTACATGGCGTTGATGGTGAAGTCCCGGCGAACCGCATCTTCTTCCTGCGGGCCCCACACGTTGTCGCGCAAGACACGGCCTGTCGAATCTACCGCGTGTTTCATGCCCGCCAACTCGCTCTTGCTGGTTTTCTCGTTGCCGGCAACCTGCTCCGCGGCGGCATTGTCCAGATAGGCGCGAAAGGTCGATACCTCGATGACTTCGTGCTCACGACCCCGGCCATAGACCACATGCACGATGCGAAAGCGCCGGCCAATGATGAAGGCCCTGCGAAATAGCCCTTTCACCTGCTCGGGCGTCGCATTGGTTGCCACATCGAAGTCTTTAGGACGCAAGCCCACCAACAAGTCGCGCACCGCGCCCCCAACCACGTAGGCTTCAAATCCCGCATTGTGCAGGGTGCGCACGACATTGATCGCGCGTTCGTCCACGAGATTCGGGTCAATGCCATGCACCTCAACGGGCACGTCCACGCGTTTGCCAAATTTTGGCTTTTTGCCTTGGAGGGCAACAGGCGATTTACCCAATAACTTGTCAATAAATTTTTTGATCATTTTTTCTCTTGCGAGACAGTCTGCTTCCACGCTGTGGCAAGCTCTGCCTTTTTCTAGCTAAACAGGTCAAGTATGCGCCATCCGCGTGTCAGAGCCAGCGCGCGCAAACGTTCATCGGGGTTGGTGGCGACGGGTGCGTTGGCGCGCTCCAGCAATGGCAGGTCATTCATCGAATCCGAATAGAAGGTAATGTGCACGTCGCTCCACGCCAAGCCACGCGCACTGAGCCATTGTTCAACACGCGTTACCTTGCCCTCCCTAAACGACGGCACCCCACGAATGCCGCCGGTATACCAACCATTTCCACCGTGTGATTCATCACGCTCCAATTCAACCGCAACCAGTTCATCGACTCCAAAGGCAGTGGCAATGGGGCGGGTCACAAATTCATTGGTGGCAGTGACAATCACGACCGCATCGCCCGCCCGCTGGTGTTTGCGCACCAGCTCCAGCGCCGAATTCTTCATGACCTTCAGCACCACATCCCTCATGAAATCTGCATGAGCAGCTATTGATTCTATAGCACCTTGTTTGCAAATTGCTTGCGTGGCGAAGCGCACATACGCGTGCACGTCCAGGGTTCCCGCTTGGTATTGGGCATAAAACGCATCGTTGTCGCGCTTGAAAGCCACCGGGTCGACCCAACCGCGCGCAATTGTGAACTCGCCCCAGGCGTAATCGGAGTCGATGGGCAACAACGTATGGTCCAGGTCAAACAAGGCTATCTTGGCGCGCCCGTCATCTTTAGACGGCGCCACGGTAGGAACTTCAGTCAGGTTCTTCTCTGTCATCAATTGTTTTCCATCATCGATTTAATCAGCGGGATGGTGATTGCCCGTTTGGTTTGCAAAGCGTAGCCATCCATCAGGTCCAGGAGTTCCATCAGGCTTCCCAAGTCGCGGCTGAACCGCGTCAACATGAAGTCCATGACCTCGTCACCCAAAAAGACTCCCCGTGCATCGGCAGCCTGCCGCAACACGGCCCTGCGTTCGGGCTCACTCAGCGGCATCAAGCTAAAGATATGCCCCCAGCCCAGGCGCGTGCGCAGGTCATCGCGCAACTTGAGTTCGCCGGGTGCCATTTCACCGGCGGCCAGCACCGGGCGCTGAAAGGTCTGGGCATGGACAAACCAATTGAAAGCAGCATGCTGCTGCGTGGCGGTATACAAATGCACATCGTCTAGCACCACGGCCGCCCACGACTCTTTGAATTCAGGGGCCTCGTGCACCGTGGCGTCCATCCACCCCACGCGTGCACCCTGCTCGCGCAATGCCTCACGCGCGGCTTTGAGCAAATGGCTTTTTCCACTGCCAGTCGGACCCCAAAAATAGGTTGGCACGGGAGAGCGGTGCGTGCCTGGAGCACTGGCATGTGACTTGGCACCAATCCACATCTCCATGTGGCGTAGTGCAGCCTCATTGGGTCCGGCGCAAAAATTTGCAATCGTGGGGCCAGCTGACAAGCCAATATCAAGCGCGATTTGTTTCATGCCTGGGCTAGGTGCCGCCGTAGAGGTGGCTGGCCAAGTAGCCCGCGCGAATGCGCCGCACTGCAACCAGCAATACCGCACTGGCTGGCAATGCAACCAACACACCCACAAACCCAAACAGCTGGCCAAAGGCCAACAATGCAAATATGACCGCCAAGGGATGCAGGCCGATACGCTCGCCAACCAGACGCGGAGTCAAGACAAAGCTTTCCACCACTTGTCCCAAACCATAGACCGTGGCGACCATCACAACGGTGTAGCCCAGCCCGGGGTTGGCTGAAAACTGCAACAGGCCCGCCAGCGATGCCAGCACCATGCCCACACCAAACCCAAGATACGGAACAAAAATAGCCATGCCGGTAAAAATGCCAATGGGTAGTGCCAAGTCCAGCCCAAACAACGCCAGGCCCACGCTATAAAACACCGCCAACATGAGCATCACCAGCAGTTGGCCCCGCAGGTACTGCCCCAATACGGCATCCGCTTCGGCAACAAAGTCATCCGTCGATTGACGAAACCGAAACGGGATCAACTCGCGCACCAGTCCAACCAGTCGACTCCAATCCATCAAGAGATAGAAAAGCGCAACGGGAATCAGTATTGCATTGCCAATCAAGGAGAACGCAACGCTTCCACCCAACTTCAGCGACGCCAGAACCGAGCCCACTACGTCTTCCATATTGCCACTCAGGTGCGTGAACGCAAAGGCCTTGATGCTTGCAACATTGAAGGTCGATTGAATCCCCCACTGCGCCAACCACGGCTTGACGGCCTCATTGAGGCGCTCCAGCAAAAATGGCAGTTGTTCACGGATGAGTGGCAGTTCTTTTGCCAGGATCGGCACCATGAGCAGCAACATAGCCAAAATCACAACGAGAAACAGAAACTCCACCACCAACACCGCCAAAACCCGTGGCACGCGACCACGCAGACGCAGATCAAGCCAATCGACCAGCGGCGTCAACGCATAGGCCAGCACGCCCGCAACCACAAACGGTGCCAACACAGGGGCCAACAGCCACATTGCAGCGGCCAGGAGGGCTGCGATCAGGGTCCAGGCTATAAAAGTTTTTTGGGTGGGGGTAAATTGCATACAGAAACCAAAGGGCAAACCCTTAAAATCTAGCCAAATTCTATCGGCCTTTAGCATTCGGGCCCCATTCTGGCCGCCATCGCACCCCCATTCACATGACTCAATCAAGCTCCCCTACCCCTCTGTCCTACAAAGATGCCGGTGTTGATATCGTTGCTGGCGATGCCCTTGTCGAGCGCATCAAGCCACTGGCCAAGAAAACCATGCGCGAGGGCGTGCTGGCGGGAATCGGTGGTTTTGGTGCCCTGTTTGAAGTGCCCAAGCGCTACAAAGAACCCGTACTGGTCAGCGGAACCGACGGCGTGGGCACCAAGCTCAAGCTCGCGTTTGAGTGGAATATGCACGACACCGTGGGCATTGACCTGGTCGCCATGAGTGTCAATGACGTGCTGGTGCAAGGTGCTGAACCCTTGTTCTTTTTGGATTACTTTGCCTGCGGCAAACTCGATGTAGACACCGCAGCTGCGGTGGTGGGTGGCATTGCGAAAGGTTGTGAGCTTTCGGGCTGCGCCTTGATCGGTGGGGAGACTGCCGAGATGCCCGGCATGTACCCCGCGGGCGAATACGATTTGGCCGGGTTTTGTGTTGGTGCAGTGGAGAAGTCAAAAATTCTGACCGGGCAAAACGTGCAAGCGGGCGATGTAGTGCTGGGCCTGACCAGCCACGGCGTGCATTCCAACGGCTTTAGTTTGGTGCGCAAGTGCATTGAACGCGCCGAAGCTGCAGGCTCAACCCCTGCCGCGCTGGACGGCAAGCCGTTCAAGCGAGCGATCATGGAGCCCACCCGCCTGTACGTGAAAAACGTGCTGGCCGCGCTGGCCATACACCCCATTAAAGCGCTGGCCCACATCACCGGTGGCGGCCTACTTGAGAACATTCCCCGCGTGCTGCCCGATGGCATGGCCGCCCACTTGCAAAAAGGCAGTTGGCCCCAAACCGAACTTTTTGCCTGGCTGCAAAAGACCGCAGGCATTGATGACATCGAAATGAACCGCACATTCAACAACGGAATTGGCATGGTGGTGGTCATTGACGCGGCCCACGCCAATGCCTGCGCAGACACCCTGCGGGCTGCCGGCGAAACGGTTTACACCATTGGAACCATCGCACCCGTGGGTGACGGCCCGCAAGTTGTTGTGGCCTGAAACACGCCAAAAGACCGGGTAGCGAAGTGGCGATATCCCACTATTGCTAGTGAATTTATAGCTACCCACGCCCGTATTGACTGGACTTCCGGCATTTTTTGGTCCAAAATCCGCCCACTCGTTGGTGACAAGGTGGATTCTCATGCCGGTAATCGCAGTAATCAATCGCAAAGGTGGCAGTGGAAAAAGTACCATGTCCACCCACTTGGCAGCGTGGATGGCGCGCCAGGGTGCGGCAGTGATGCTGGGCGATGTAGATCGTCAACAGTCCACACGAACCTGGCTCAAACGCCGCAGCGACCAGCTTCCTGCCATTGCGCCCTGGACGATTGACCAAAAGAACGTATTGAAAGTTCCCGCCGGAGTAACGCATGTCGTACTGGACACACCGGGCGGTTTGCACGGGTTTGAACTGGCCAAGGTCATCATGGCAACCCATGCTGTGCTCATTCCGGTGTGCAATTCGGTTTTTGACCGTGAATCAGCCAGTGCCTGCATTGCTGAACTCAAAGCTTTGCCACGGGTCGCAACGGGCCGCTGCATCTTGGGCGTCGTCGGCATGCGCGTGGATGCGCGCACGCACGCGGCTCAGACGTTGCGTCACTGGGCCATGGAACAGGATGTGCCGTTCCTTGGGGTGTTGCGTGAAACCCAGACCTATGTGCGGAGTCTGGACAGCGGCCAAACCATTTTTGACATGCGCGGCGCGGCGATCAAACCTGACCTCGAACAGTGGGAACCAATTCTGAATTGGCTGCAACCGGTGACACAACTGCCACGTTCAGGCGTGGCGGCAGCCCCAGCACCGGCCGCGGCCCCACCGAATGACGATGATTGGAGAATGGAGGACGAAGACCACGCCCATGTCGCAGCGCCACATCAACGCATTCCCTCGCCCCGAGCCGCAACCCTGATGCCCGCACAAGAGGCCTTGGTCCATGGAAGCCGATTGTCAGTTTTCTCCCCTGCACAGCCTATAGGGCACAGCCCTGTAAACACTTTGCCACAGAGCCGCCTGGGACGCGACCCACACAACGCGTCAGCGCCGCGGTTCCTCTTGCGCCAATAGCCTCTACTTCAACACCAGCCTTGGCCTACCTCGGCAAGGTTTGGCTAGGTTCGGCGCAATGTATCAATCCAATCGGCAATCGCTTCCAAGTTGACGGCATCATCCGCGTGCATCAAATAGCACTCCAAATCTGCCAGCGCCTGCTCAATATGTCCCAGCTCGGCATGGGCCAACCCGCGGTCACGGTACTCGGGCCACGATTCGGGCAGCAACACAACCAAGCGTTCTTGTACCGCTAGCAGAGCAGTCCAGTCGTTCTGAGATTTGTGGATTTCTTTGAGGTTGCGCAGCATGCGGGCAATGATTTCGCGCGGCGGTGCGGTTTGCAAATAGAGCCCAAGCGGTGTTTCCAGTTCGTCAACCAAGCCGCTACGTTTGCGAAAAGGCTCCAAGCGCTCGGACAACGCTTCCCGGCTCAACGACTTTCCGGTCAAGGGGTCCAGGATCACCTGCCCCATGGGCAGATTAATTTTGACCAGAAAATGACCGGGAAATCCAACGCCCCGCACCGCTAGCCCCAGACCTTGGGCCAACTCCATCCAGAGGACCGCCATCGCGATCGGAATGCCACGGCGGCTCTCCAGCAAACGATGAATCAGACTGTTGTCGGGGTCATAAAAGTCATTGGCGTTGCAGGCAAAGCCCAGTTCCTGGTAAAAAAATTGATTGAGGATGCCCAGCTTTTGCACGGGCCCCATATCGCTTCTTCCATCCACTTCCATGCGCCGTCGCACGCGCGCCAGCAGTTGGTCTACCTCACCCAGCACCGACTGCACATCCATCTCGGGGTATGCGTCCTGCCCCAAACTCACGGCAGCTTCAAACAATGCAAACTCGCTGTCGCTTTCTACGAGCGACGCAAAATACTCTAAAGGCGTGGGCTGTTCAAAAGACAGGTTCATGGCGACAACCCCTTAAGCTAGCGCCGCAATAACTGCCGCACTTTGACCCCAGCAGCCCAAACTGCTGCAAAATAGATAGCAACACCACCAGATATGAAGAGGGCTAACAAGCCAATACGCTTAAGCTTCTCCGCCTTCAGGGCCAGCCACGGTACCGAACCGTTCGCCCACATCAGGAATATGGCCAGCAGTGCACTAGCCGCCAACACTTGCAGCGCAAAGCGGCCCCATCCCGGCAAGGGCACATAGGTGCCTGCGCGAATCAGCCCCACCAACAACCACAAGGCATTGACCATTGCACCCAAGCCAATAGACAAAGCCAGACCGGCGTGCGCCAGCATGGGCACAAAAACAAGGTTCAGACCTTGGGTAATGACAAGCACCGCAATCCCGATCAAAGCCGGCGTGCGAATGTTTTGACTCGCAAAGTAGCCGGGCGTCAGTACTTTGATAGCTACCAATCCGAGCAGTCCCGCACCGTAGCCCATCAATGCGGTGGTCGTCTGCACAACGTCAATGTCCTCATAAGCGCCGTTGTGGAACAGCGTTGCCACCAGCGGCTGGGCAAAGGTAATGAGTGCAACTGCACTTGGCACGGATAGCAGCACAACCAAGCGCAAGCCCCAGTCGATCATGGCCGAGAACTTATCCGCGTCATTGGCGGCCTTGGCCGCAGCCAACTGGGGCATCAGCACCACGCCCAGCGCGACACCCAGCATGGCAGTGGGAAATTCCATCAAAAGGCTGGCACTGTTTAACCATGACACGGACCCCACAGCCAGGTGCGACGCGATCTGGGTATTGATGATCAACGAAAACTGCGCGACGCTCACACCCAGCAATGCAGGGCCCATCAATTGCACTATTCTTTTAGTAGCTGGCTGCGACCATGATGCGCGGGCTGCAGTCCAACTCAGCCTAATTCTGGGAGCCAACCCCATGCGCCACAGTGCCATCAAGATGGCCCCCACTTGCAACACGCCGCCAAGCATCACGCCTGCTGCCATGGCGTAAATTGGCTCTATGCCGACCCGTTCGAACCACGGTGCACCCAGCCATGCAGCAGTGATCATTGCCAGGTTGAGCAGCACCGGCGTAGCAGCGGGAATGGCAAAGTTTTTCCAGGTGTTGAGCACCCCTGCCCCCAGCGCCACCAGCGACATACAGGCAATGTACGGAAACATCCAGCGCGTCATCAGCACCGCCGCCTCAAAACCTTCGGGCTTCAAACCGCTAGCCAACAGGTAGACCAAAATGGGCGCACCGACGATGCCCACCACGCATGTCACCAACAGCGCCATGGTCAACAAGGTGGCTACGGCGTTTACCAGCGCGCGCGTTGCCTCCTCCCCATCTTTCTCTTTGCTTGCGGCCAGCACGGGCACAAAAGCCTGGCTGAACGCCCCTTCGGCAAACATGCGACGCAGCATATTGGGAATGCGAAACGCAACCCAAAAGGCGTCGGTCATGGCACTCACGCCAAAAGTCGATGCCATGAGCAGATCACGCACCAGCCCGGTCACGCGCGAGGCGAGGGTAAACAGCGAAACGATGGAAGCAGATTTGATGAGGCTCACAAACCAAGTGTAGCCCCGAGCCGTGACCCGAGGGCGCGGGCGGGCCATAGGTTTTGGCCGATTTTATGAGCGCAGCGAATCATGAGGCCAAGCCCCATGGCCCGGCTGCGCACTCGGGGCTCTGCCGGGGGCTCCCGGCGAGAATTGGCCGACTGCTATAATCGTCGGCTTTGCTGGCATCATCCTCAGACACAAGGAATCAATACTATGGCATCTACCAAGCCCAAGAAAAAGAACCCGCGCCTCGCGTCGGGCCGTAAGCGCGTCCGCCAGGACGTCAAAATCAATGCAGCAAATACCTCTTTGCGTTCCAAGTACCGTACTGCGGTCAAGAACGTAGAGAAGGCAGTTCTGGCCGGTGACAAGACCAAGGCCACTGAACTGTTTGCGAAGATGCAAGCCGTCGTCGACACCGTGGCTGACAAGGGCATCTTCCACAAGAACAAGGCCGCTCGCGACAAGAGCCGCCTGTCAACCAAGGTGAAAGCCTTGGCCCTCGCAGCCTAATTTTTAGGCACATCGCACAGACCTTTCGGGGTCTGCCGTTTGCACCGGGTGCGCTGCCAGCAAAGCAAAAAAGCCGTTCAATTGAACGGCTTTTTTGTTGCCCATAGAGCCACACGCAGTGGGCGAACATGGGGGTTTGGTTTCGCCGCCGGGCCGCCCCAAGGCGGAACGCGCCCCCTCGGGGGGCAGAGAGCCACACGCAGTGGGCGAACGTGGGGGTTTGGTTTCGCCGCCGGGCCGCCCCAAGGCGGAACGCGCCCCATCGGGGGGCAGAGAGCCACACGCAGTGGGCGAACGTGGGGGCTTGGTTTCGCCGCCGGGCCGCCCCAAGGCGAAACCGCACCCCCTCGGGGGGCAGAGAGCCACACGCAGCGGGCGAACGTGGGGGTTTGGTTTCGCCGCCGGGCCGCCCCAAGGCGGAACGCGCCCCCTCGGGGGGCAGAGAGCCACACGCAGTGGGCGAACGTGG
>JACCDN010775306.1_pt1 | contig 128101 bp, 99 predicted proteins | sample 7441691 | NCBI WGS metagenome assembly JACCDN01 (sample SAMN15323439, study PRJNA562643) | freshwater metagenome | isolation source: river surface water | place: USA:Blue River Watershed | collected 2017-08-16 | reverse complement strand
TTCCCTGCCCATGGTACATATCATCCTTAAACTCTCCATCATATTCTCCTTCATATTTTTCGTCTTTTGCTAAAGTAAGCACACCTCGACCATTTTTAGCTCCATTTACCCACATACCTACATATTTAATTCCATTTACTAACGAAAGCGTTCCCTGCCCATGGTACATATCATCCTTAAACTCTCCATCATATTCTCCTTCATATTTTTCGTCTTTTGCTAAAGTAAGCACACCTCGACCATTTTTAGCTCCATTTGCCCACATACCCACATATTTATTCCCTTTCACAAGAGTGAGAGTTCCATTACCATGAAACTTATCATCTTTAAATTCACCTTCATATTTATCACCATTGGCTAATCTAAGTATTCCTTGGCCATTTCTAACTCCATTTGCCCATTCTCCCTCATAAATACTACCATCTAAATAGTTCATTTTTCCCTTTCCATGATAGCTACCCGCGCTAAAATAGCCACTATAAGATTCATTCGTGGAACTATATTTACCGTACCCTTCCATTTGATTATTTGCCCACTCGCCTTCGTATTGAATGTTAAACCCATTGTAGGTTCCTTTACCATGAATTCTATCATTCTTGAATTCCCCATAATATTTATCATCTTTTGAAAAAATAAGTAAACCTTGACCATGCCTCAGATTATCTTCAAATTGACCAATATATTTTTCACCATCTTTGTAGTTGTAATAAGTTCCCTCGCCATTCATTTTACCGTCTTTGAATTCACCTATATACCAGCTACCAGATGGCCAAGTTAATTTTCCTTGTCCCTGGGGCGTGTCGTTTAACCATTCTCCTTCATATATACATCCATCTGCATAGATATAAGTACCTTTGCCATTTTTATAACCATCTTTAAATTTGCCTTCATACGTACTTCCTGAAGCCCAAGTAAATCTACCTTCTCCACTAATTTTCCCATCTTTAAACTTGCCTTCATAGGTGTTTATAGATGACCATATAAACTTACCTTGTCCATTTTTTTTATCATTTGCCCATTCTCCTATGTATATACTTCCATCTTTATAGGTATAGACCCCTTTACCGTGTCGGCACTCATCTTTAAATTCGCCTTCATATTGACTGCCATCCGGATAGATTATCTTTCTCTCCACTTTTCCTTGAATCTTGGCTCCACGGCTTAAATTTACAATTGCTGATTTAATATCGGTTATGTTATATTTAATAAATTCCTTGTCATATATATCCAAAAGTACACTGCCACTTGCTGATAACATTTTTACTAATTCAATCTCATCTCTTTTATTTATAATCGGTCCAAACTTAGCAATCAATAAGCCTTGTTGCCAAAAGAGCTTATCAACTACTGCCTCTTGTTTCAAAAATTTTCCACCTTCGTTAATTGTATGCAAGAATGCCTGCTTTTGAGACTCAGTCATGTTCTTCCATTCAATAAAATCTCCATCACTATTAAATTGGATATCTAACTCATTTTGTAAAAATTTAGTTTGAATATCTTTTGAGTTATTTGATTTTGGCAAAAGAATTTTTAAGCTGCTATCATCAGACTGGTTTATAAGATCTTTAATTGCCTCCGACCTTAATAGCATATTCCCACTTCTTGTTTGAAACGCAGATCCAATATTTCCTATAACTATTCTAGCTTGTTTTATATTATCCTTCTTTTCAACTACATAACCAATTTTTCCATTATTATCAATAATATTTGTATCTTGCAATAGTTTCCCCGCTGCAAGTAGTTCTGCTAAGCCGAGCAAAGGTATTTCTTCACCATATACTATTATTTTCTCTGGTATAGTTTTACAGCGCTTTAAATAAGCCGTAAATTTCAATCTTTCTGAGCCCTGCTTCACATATGCACTATTTATATCCCTGTATTCCCTAAAGTTCTTGGACATTAGGCTTAAACAGAAATATCTGGTAAGATCATTATTTGGCATGATCTTATTGCTAGCAAGATAGTTTGCAACAATGGGATGAGTTTTATTCAGGTGGTTGGTTAAAGGTAAAGTTGCAATCTTTACTTTAGCAACATGATAGTTGCCATTACCTAAAATAGTATATAAACTTGCAGCAGCCCATTCTTTTACGGGCCCTTGCCAATTGGAATCTGACCCTGAGTCACCTTCTAATTTAAACCCTCGACCAGGGCTGCTTAATTCAGGTTTGACTATCCATTCTCGTGGCTTTTTATTTGCCGCGCGTTGTTGATGTTTTACTATTGCGACGTAGCTTGGGGTAGAATCTTCATTAGGAGCTTTTGGCTCAACGCTAGTTGAATCTAGTAGTATATGCTTACATTTATCAGGTTGAAATTGGCTAATACTTATAATTCTGCTCGTATTATTAATCATTTTTAAAATTCCTACTGTGAATAAAATAATTTAGATATTTTCGTACATATTCAATTGAATTAATTGGCTATTTGTTGAAAACTTGCGAGTCTCAAAGAGTTCAACAAATGACGCCAATATCATAAACAAAGCCTAATATTCTCCATAATTCGTAATAAATTAAGCCTCCCTCATAATAAATCTATTAAAATTAACTGTTGCATGTATTATCAAATACAAAAGTGCCCGGTATTAAGTTCTTAATAAGTTAATAAATTGATAAATAATATTATTTATAACAAGCAAGTGATTATTAATTATATTGGTATATTTATAACTTAATATAATATATAAATATTTATCGGAAAATCAGATAAAAAAACACTGAAGTTAAATAATCATTCAGCTTAATTTAGCTTTTTGAGATTCTAGCTAGAAATTAATAAAAATACCACAATAATCCTGAATGTTATAATTAATTCTAGATTATAATTACGGACGATTATTCGCAAGATTTTATTATTTTCAGCACAGCCAACATATATCAGGAAACAACATGCAAAGAATTGATCAGTTAATTGAAGCAGCAAACACTAATAATTTATTGAAATTAGCTGACCTTATTAAAGATGGTATAGATGTTAACAGAACAAATAGCCATGGGATCACGCCACTAATTCAGGCAATTATTGCCGGACACATTGCCGCAGTAGAGCTATTAATCCAAGCCGGCGCAAATTTACAAAAAGCAAACTTCCAAGGCAAAACACCGCTACAACTAGCCCATGAAATGGGACATCAAGCAATTATTGAACGTATAGCAAAAAGTTTAGAAGATAGTTCATTAATACCAAGCGACCAAACCGAATTAACAACTACTTTATTTAAAGCAATCGAAGCAAATGATCTATTGCTAGTTAGAAAAATTATCAGTAATGGTGGCAACGTAAATCGTGTTAGTAGTGAGGGTTGGAGCGCTCTAAATTATGCAGTGATGAGCGCAGATAGTGAGATGGTAAAGTTACTAATCAATGCTGGCTCAAGTTTAGAATTTATAGATAGTTATGGTTGGAGTGCTATTTTTTTTGCAACCTGGTGTAATAAAGTTGCGGTTACAGAATTATTGCTACAAGCTGGAGCTAATCTTGAACTTTTGGATAAATTAGGAAGAACCCCATTAATGTATGCCGCTCGTGATGGTAAATTAGAAATAGCTGAGCTACTTATCCAGTTTACGAGCAAAATAGATAATTCTGATAACTATGGCTGGAGCGCATTAAACTTTGCAATCGCAAATAATCACCCGGAAATGGTAAAACTTTTATTAGCTAATGGAGCAAACCCAGAACAAAACGACAAGCATGGCAGAACTCCACTAATATATGCTGCACGAGATGGCAGAAATGAAATGATCGAACTTCTTAGCGAAAATAATGCCAAGCTAGAGCATAAAGACACATATAGTTGGTCGGCGCTCACCTACGCAGCATGGAAGAACCAGTATGAAAGTGTTAAACTCTTACTTAAATTAGGTGCTAAAAGTGAACAGCTAGACCAGCATGGCTGGACTCCCTTAATGTATGCAGCACGGGATGGTTATCTTGAAACTGTTGAAGCGTTAATTAATGCTGGCGCCAATATCGAACATAAAGATAAGTATGGCTGGACTCCATTGTTATTTGCCGCGTGGAAAGGCCAAAAAGAATGTGTTAGAGCACTGCTGGCATCGGGGGCCAAGTTGGAGCACGCGGATAGGAATGGCTGGACTGCTCTTACTTATTGCGCTCGGGATGGCAATATTGCTGTAGCAGAATTATTACTCGAATTAGGCGCGAATATCGAACATACTGATCTTCATGGCTGGACCCCAATTATAATTGCGGCTTGGTATAACCAAGCTAAAATGATTGACCTGCTTGCCAAGCATGAAGCTAACATTGAACATCAGGATAAAATTGGGCAAACCGCTCTTGATCTTGCAGAAGAACGCAATAATCATGATGCCGTTAATAGTTTAGTCAATGCTGGTGCAAATTTAGAAACAACTAAAAGCGCCGGGGGCCGAACACTAATCTGGGCTGCGTGGAGCGGGCATACTGAAATAGTTGAATCATTACTAAATGCAGGCGTAGACTTAGAATATACCAATAAATCATATTGGACTGCATTGATGTATGCCGCGCGCGATAACCGTTTAGATATTGCAAAATTGCTAATTTCAGGCGGTGCTAATCTTGAAAATTATGATAGCTCAGGATGGAGTGCCCTACAATTTGCCGCATGGTATGGAAGCGATGAAGTAGCAGATTGCCTTATTAAAGCGGGAGCTAATTTGGAGCATACTGATAAGCATGACAGGACCGCATTGATGTTTGCTGCGATACAAGGAAATCTCGAAATTGTAAAATTATTATTAGCCGCCGGGGCTAATTTTAAACACTTAGATGACGAAGGCAACTCAGCCCTTAACCTTGCTGAAGCCAAAAAACATTATGCCATTGCTAATCTACTAAAAACCGCTAAAACAGTTACACCGCTTAAAATTGAAAAAACTATTGCTGATATAGGCTCCAATTTATTATTAACCGTAATGGAAGGAACCGCAAAGCAAGTTAAGACATTACTAGCTAAACCGGGAATTAACCTTGAAAAAACTGATAAGGATGGTAGAACTGCTCTTATGTTAGCTGCAATTGCAGGTAAATCGAATGTTATTAGATTGTTACTAACGGCAAAAGCTAATTTGGAACATGTTGATAACAATGGGGAAACTGCATTAATGCTAGCGGCAGAGCATGGCAAATCTAATGTTGTAAGGTTATTATTAAGTTCTGGTGCCAATTTGGAACATACAAATTTCAATGGGCGTACTGCATTGAATATGGCAGCTTTAAACGGACATGCAAATTTAGTAAAATTTTTATTGAGTGTTGGTTCAAACATTGAACATGCAGACCTTGATGGTAGGACTCCATTGTGTAATGCTGCGCGACAAGGTAGGAAAGCCTGTACCGAAGAGCTAGTTACGCATGGTGCTAATATTAATCATCAAGATAATGATGGCAAAACCGCATTGGATCTAGCCCTTGAATATGAACATTCCGAGGTTATTCAAATACTACAGAATAATTAATCTGAAGCTTCAGCGTAAGTAATCGGTTATATAATTACTCGCCATATTCCAAGATAAATATACCCTCTTTGTGCTTTACTAACGATGTCGGTATATACTTTATGCTATGGTTCGCTGTAGCTTTATTTACTAAAGCATCTACCGAAAACACATCAAACTTCTTCAATAATTGGCGCTTGACTACAGATGCGACAGTTGCTGGCGTAACACTAGTCTGATTTGCCGTACTAATAATCTCTGAGATTTCTTTATAGGGTTTGCCTAATATCAGTAAAAATAGAATTTCTTCTTCTCTAGTGGTTAGCTGAACTAGCTCTTTCGGGTTAGGCATATCTAAACCCAAATTACTACCTATAAACTTTTGTCGGAAAATATTATCCGATAAAATGGTGGTTAGGCCAAGTATACGGCTAATTTGCCCAACCTCAACAGGTCGGATTTCGCTAATGCGGCCAATCTTTTCTTGAGTATGCGGATGCTGTAATAGCGACAATCGATATTGAAAGCAGCAATTAGTTTGATTCCAATCATGGTAAATTATAAAAAAAGAGCAACTTTTGCCTGTCTCGTCTACTTTCTTAACTATCGCTTTGATTTCTTCGGCATAATGATAGCCAGGATGCTTACTTTCTATGAGAGTTTTGCCAATAACGTCTCCACAACCGGTTAATTTCTGGTAGCCGGAAGAAATATACAAAAATTTATTGTCAAAATTAGCAATAGCCAATGCTCTATCACCACTTACAATATCAAGTGAGCGAATATAAAGATTTAGATACTCTTGATTTGTTAGGTGCTTTATATTATCCATTATCAATTACTTCTTAAAAATTTAAAAAAATCATTCTGTTATTAACAGAAGTTGCGCACTATAAAAAATTTAGTTTAGTATGTAAAACCAGTAACCAATACTTGTATTCAGTTATCCTGATCTAGCTATATTGTAACAAATTAATAGCAGAAAATACCATAAGGGTATAGTAATTAAAGCAAATTGAAAGCCATTTGCAATAAATAGAGCAATTAGAATAAAAATCAGAAACATTGCAATAAGAATATTTAAATATGGATACAACGGCACCCTAAACTCGATATTCTTTGGATTATTTTGGTTTCTGAACCTATAAATAAAATGTACAATAATTATGGTAAACCAATTTATTACAATACCTGAAACTGTTGCAATCTTTGATATTTTCCAGAATAGTTTATGCGCATAATTGTCAATCAGCCAAGTTAATACAACAATTAATATTGAAGTTAAAATAATACTATAGATAGGTACTCCAGCCCTATTTACCATGGAGAGCAATCTTGGTGCATGCTGATTGCAGCTCATGCGATATAATACACGCGATGAGCCATATAAGAAGCTATTAAATGAAGAAAGTGCTGCAATTGTAGCAATAGATTGAATTACTTGATGTACCAGGCTAACGCCAGGTTTAACACTTTCTCTTATCAAAGCAAAATGACCTTGTGCCTGAATGTAGTGTGAGCTCATTAAAGTAAAAACCAACATCGTGCCAATATAAAAAAACAATATTTTGAATAATACACCGTTGACTGCGCGGGGTACTGAAACTTGTGGATCTTTCGCATCGGGCGCAGCAATGCTAGCTAGCTCTATCCCGCAAAAGGAAAGGCAAACTAAAAATATCGATTTAGCAAATCCATTTATACCGTGGCTAAACGCAGTAGCAATATAAGGATACTTCTCAAGCCGGATTAATGCATGATTTATAAAAAATGGATGATGTGAAACAACCCACCCCGTCACCACAAAAATTATCATGATAATGGAAAGCTTCAAGCAAACAAACCAAAACTGTGTTTCGCCAAACCAACGAACGCCCAGTAAGTTGAACCCACAAAATATACAAGTAAAGCCAACATAAATTAACCAATGAGGGCAGCTAATCCAAATTGTTAAGAGCAAGCCGATCGTATGTAACTCTAAAACACAGATTAAGGTAAAAATGAGCCAATTATTCCAGCCTAGTAAATAACCAGCAAAATCACTAATATAATATTTAGTATAATCAATATAAGTTCCGGTTAAATTACCATTAACTGTTATCTCGCCAAGTGAACGCATGATAACATAAATCATTAAGCCGCCAAGTAGGTAGGCAAGGATAACCGATGGGCCAGACATACCTGATGCTAAGGGAGAATTTAAGAAGAAAGCGGCGCCAACAGCGCCACCTAATGCGATCATTTGAATATGCTTATTTTCAAGTTTCTGTATTTTGTTCTTCATAATCTCTGTTTGTATATATAACTTATCATAGTATTGCCATTTGTTGAAGAAAAGTCGTCAGTATATATTGAATAACCGCCATGAATAAGTAGAAGCATATCATGGTATTAAAAATATTTGAAAAAAACCTAACTGCCAGATTTAATTGCTTATTATACAAAAGTTTGTATTTATAGTTAAGCAATATAATATTGACAATAATATGGGCAACTATATAAAATCTTATATGCGAAAGAGTTGAGTTACCAGTAAATTAACTTTTTAATGCATCAGATAGGCTATTTTAATTTTTTTATAGTGCGTAACACCACATGTAATTTTTTTTGAATAGCCCAATCATAGCTGTATGCCAATAATATAATACGAATGGTTTATTAATTTTAGAAGTTAGAAGGAGTGATCATCATGCGTAAGTTATTAATTATTTTTGCCGGTATTTCATCATTATCATTTGCAAGCTCTCTAGATATGTCTACACTCTCTTGTAATAATAAATTTTTGTTGCGTGGTACAACACTCAAAGACGTACAAGAGAACTGCTTAATCAAAGAACAGTCTATTACTCGAGGAATGCTCCAAGTTGACTTTATAAATGATACAACTGGTAAAGAGGTAAGCTGTCTGTTCCCTTCGACCAGGCCAAGTGCTTACTTAAATAGTTGCCATGACTAATTTTTCAATCCTGGAATTAGTAGTCATTTAAACTATGCGCCCCAAATAGTTATTAATAGTTTAGCCTAGATCAGGACTCTTTTATGTATAGCCGCAATGATATGTTGGTTTGTAAAAAAAGATTCCTGATATGGCTAATTAGTTGCTAACTCCCAAATTATTATAACAACAATCAGATTCCCGAGGCCATATGAAAAAATTACCAATGAATTTAGCGCTTATTGCATCGATTATGCCAAGTTATTGCTTTGCTATAGATAAGTCTTTCACTTTAGATGTTGGCAAGCCTTCCTATAATATCGTCTATCATTATACTAAAAAATCTAATTTAGTAACCCCGGACCCTAATGCCCTAGTCTTGCATTATGATAATGGTTTATTTAAAGATATTGAGCCGCATCTTACTGCTTATGGCCTATACAGCTTTGAAGGGAGCATGCAAGATAAAGTCATGTATGGCTACTATACACTTATTCCTGAAAAAAACAATAAGGTCGTTTACATAAAAATTACTTATTTTAATAAAAGTAAGCGATTCCAAGAAGTGATTATCATGCCAAATGGACAAAAAGCGCAAGAGGAAGGATACTTTGAAGTTAGGCCTAATCTATATCCGAACCCCGAATTGATTAGTTGGGCTAGTGAATCAAATATTATTGCCAAAATGAGTTTTCCTGGCAATAAATGAATATGGCCTCACGTGAGTAGATACGCTTCACCGATTAGAAAATATAAATCGCCATATAGTAATGGCGATTTATATTTTCTTAGTTATTAGATTATTTAATAAGTCCAATGTCTTGTCTATATACTGCACCTTTAAAGCTTACTTTATCTAATGCAGCATAAGCTTTGCTTCGTGCTTCCTCTAAAGTAGCACCTTTGGCAACAACATTCAACACACGGCCACCTGATGTAACAAACTTCCCTGCCTCTGTGGCTACACCAGCAGTAAATAAATAACAGTCTTTCTCATCAAACTCAGTTATTCCTTTAATTTGGTAACCATTATGATATTTTTCAGGATAGCCGCCGGACGCAAGAACCACACAGCAAGTAGCTGCATTTTCCCAGCTCAGTTTAGCTAAAGAAAGTTGCTTATTAATTGCTAGCTCAACCACTGAAACAAGGTCATTTTGTAATAATGGTAAAACAGCTTGTGTTTCAGGGTCGCCCATACGCATATTATACTCTAGTAGATAAACGCCATTTTTAGTTATCATTAAACCAAAAAATATCACACCCGCAAAATCCATTTTCTCAGCCTTAATTCCAGCTAAGGTAGGTTCTAGAATATCCTTGATAAATTGATCATGAATTTTATCTGTTATATATGGGTTTGGTGCAATAACTCCCATCCCACCAGTATTTAATCCGGTTTCACCTTCACCAATTTTTTTATGGTCTTTAGCACTTATTAACGGTAATATTGTCTGGCTATCGGTAAATGACAAGATAGATGCTTCCACCCCTTCAAGATATTCCTCAATTACCACCTCGCAACCAGATTCACCAAAAATTTGCTCAAGTAGCATAGCAGCAAGTGCACTTTCGGCATCATCCGAGTTTTCAGCAATAATAACACCCTTGCCTGAGGCTAAACCACTGGCTTTAATTACTACCGGGTAATTTACTTGTTCCAAATACTTAAGTGCTGCTGCATAATCACAAAAGGTTTTATATTTAGCAGTTTTAACACCATATTTGGTCATAAAGCTCTTAGCAAACGCTTTACTTCCTTCTAGCATTGCAGCTTTTTGATTCGGGCCGAATATAGTTAACCCTGCTTCTTGAAATTTATCAACTATCCCTTCAACCAATAATTCTTCACTGCCAACTATAGTCAAGTTTATCTGCTGTTCCTTAGCAAATTTACAAAGTTCACCAATAGTTTTTAAGTTTACATTTGTTACTTTTGGCAATAATGCACATCCGGGATTACCTTCAGCAACAAAAATTTGTTGGACTTTAGGGCTTTGGCTAAATTTCCAAGCCAAAGCATGTTCTCGGCCGCCTTTACCAACTACAAGTATTTTCATTGTTAATCCTTATTTTATGGAACTATAATATCCCATAATTTTAAACCAGTTAACTTATTTTGCGGAGCATATTTTAGTATTATTCAATATTTATTAATGTTTAAAATGTCTAATGCCACTAAATACCATTGCAATACCATATTCGTTGCATGCATCTATTGACTCCTGATCACGGAGTGAACCACCAGGTTGAATGATTGCCTTAATTCCAGCTTTGGCACATGCGTCAACACAGTCTCTAAATGGGAAAAAAGCATCAGAGGCTAAAATTCCCCCATCTTTAGCTCTTTCGATTGCCTGATTGGTAGCCCAGATACGATTAGTCTGCCCGGCCCCAATTCCCTTCGCAACTTTATTTTTGGCTACTACGATTGCATTTGATTTTACATGTTTAACAATTTTTAAGGCAAATTGCAAATCTTCAAGTTCTTCTTTTGAAGGTGCATTATTAGTAACAACCTTAAGTTCGTCCACTAATTTACGATCACAATTTTGTACCAAAATCCCAGCATCAACTGTTACATATTCCAACTTGTCCATTGGTTTGGTATTTTTAACTTGAATTACCCGTAGATTTTTTTTAGCTGCAAATACTGCCATAGCACCTTCAGTGAAACTTGGTGCCATTACAATTTCAAGGAATATTTCATTCATTTTATGGGCAGTTATTTCATCCACTTCATGATTGATCGCAACAATACCGCCAAAGATCGAGACAGGGTCGCTTTCATAACATAATCGGTAAGCTTCAGCTACATTATTTGCAACTGCTACCCCGCATGGTGTTGAATGCTTGACGCCACAGCAGGCTATTTCATCAAACTCACTAACAACTTTCCAAGCCAAGTCCATATCGCGGATATTATTGAATGATAACTCTTTACCATTTAATTGTACAAAATCTTTGTTAATTCCCTGATTGGTTGTAGATACATAATAAGCAGCATTTTGATGAGGATTCTCACCATAGCGCAAATCAAATGCTTTCTTATAAGACATGCTTAGATATTCTGGGAACTCGTGATCTTCCAAAAGAAAATTTGCAATTGCCGCATCATATGCTGAGGTCAGATTAAATACTTTACCGGCAAGCGTTTTGCGTGTTTCAAAGGAAACATCCTGTTTTTGGCTAAGCTCATCTTGGATAGCTACATAGTCAGCTACATCAGTTACGACAATTACATCTTTAAAAGACTTAGCCGCAGAGCGAAGCATAGTCGGTCCACCAATATCAATAAACTCAACTTTTTCCTCAAAGCTAATATCTTTAACCACTTCATTAAAAAATGGATATAAATTTACGATTACCATATCGATAGTTTTAATTTGATTGTCTTTAATTGCTTGCATATGTTCAGGGTTATCGCGAATTGCCAAAATACCACCATGAATATTAGGATGTAATGTTTTCACACGCCCATCAAGCATTTCTTTAAAATTAGTAACTTCACTTACATCGGTAACAGGCAGCCCTTGCTCTTTTAAATATTTGTACGTTCCACCGGTAGAAATCAATTCAACATTTTTTTCCACCAAAAATTTGGCAAATTCATAAATCCCAGTTTTATCATAAACACTTATTAATGCACGTTGTAACATAATAACCTATCTTTAAATAAACAAAACTAAATCCGTGATTCTTTACTTTGTTGAGTTCACGTCCTAAATTATAACTTTCACGCTAGCTGCGGCTTTTTGCGCATTTTCTCGTGAAGTAGTGATATCTGCGGCTCTTGCCAATGCTACCCCCATCCTCCGTCTGACAAACCCTTCAGGCTTACCAAATAACCGTAAGTCAGTATCAGGTACGGCTAGGGCCTTTTCAAGGTTAGTATAGCTTAAATTAATCCCTTCAATGCCAGCATAAATCACGTGGCTAGCACCTGTCTCTTTTTGGCGAGTATCTACCGGTAAACCTAAGATAGCCCGGGCATGCAGCTCAAATTCATTTTGATATTGCGTAATCATGGTAACCATGCCTGTATCATGTGGGCGAGGACTAACTTCTGAAAACCAAACTTCATCACCCTTAACAAAAAGCTCTACGCCAAAAAGGCCCAGGCCACCTAAATTATCAGTGATGGATTTAGCGATATTTTTTGCTTTTTCCAACGCAATTTCAGTCATTGGTTGTGGCTGCCAACTTTCAACATAGTCGCCGGCAACTTGGCGATGACCTATCGGATTACAAAAATGTGTTTTAATTGTACCATCACTATCTTTGGCCCGAACTGTCAATAAGGTAATTTCAAAATCAAAATCAATTTTTGATTCAACAATTACTTTACACATATTCACTCGCCCACCTGAATTAGCGTAATCCCAGGCAGAACTAATTTCAGCTTCAGTTTTTATCATAGACTGGCCTTTACCAGACGAAGACATTACCGGTTTAATAAAACATGGCAAGCCTATTTCCTTTACTGCTATTTGTAGTTCCTCTAAACTTGAGGCAAAGCGATAGTCAGAGGTAGCCAAATTTAATTCTACGCTTGCCAGCCTGCGGATCCCTTCGCGGTTCATGGTAAGATTAACCGCACGAGCAGTTGGAATTACTTGTGAAATTCCAGCAGCTTCAATATCTAAAAGAACCTCTGTGGCTATTGCTTCAATTTCAGGAACTATAATATTTGGTTTCTCTTCCTCAATAACACGCCTTAATTCATAAGCATCAGTCATGGTAATTACATGAGAGCAATGTGCTACTTGCATCGCTGGAGAGTTCGCGTAGCGATCAATAACGATAGTTTCTACCCCTAATCGCTGTAACGCAATAACGACTTCTTTCCCAAGTTCACCACCACCTAAAAACATTACTTTCAGCGCATTATTTGAAAGAGGAGTTCCAATTTGCATTATAGTTCCTTTTAACAATTCAATATTTTCTTAATTGCAGTAGTTAAAGCAATATGCTCAATCTGGCGAATCTTAGCTTGCAGATGCTCTGCAGTATCTTCAGGTAAAACTCTTACTTTTTCCTGGTGAATTATTTCCCCAGCATCAATTTCATCATTAACGAAATGGATAGTACAACCTGATTCAGTTTCCCGATTGGCAATTACCGCTTCATGAACTTTCATCCCCCACATGCCATGGCCACCATATTTTGGCAGCAATGAAGGATGTATATTAATGATTTTATTTTGCCAAGAATGGGTAAATTCTTCATTTAAAATACTTAAAAACCCCGCTAGCACAATCAACTCACAATCATCATCAATCAATTTAGCTATTTCTGCAGATAATTTTTCCCGATATTCTTTGCGTTCAACCAGAAAAGTGGGTATTTTGGCAAGTTTCGCTCGCTCCAACGCATAGCATTGTCTATCGGCAATTACTGCGCTTATTTCACATTGCAAACCATCAATTTCTATTGCATCTATTATTGATTGAAGATTACTACCGTTACCAGAAACCAATACCGTTATTTTAGACATATCTTTTCACTGTTAGAAGTTATTTTGCCCAATATCATCGTCTCTTCACCATTATCATTCAAAGTAGCAACTATTGCATCAACATCGGTTTTTGGTACTACTAAGATAAAGCCAACCCCCATATTAAAAGTACCAAACATTTCTTTTTTATCAACTCCTAATTTCTCAATCAATTCAAAAATAGCTAAACTTTTAATTTTGCTGGTATCTATTTCAGCACATAATCCTTCGGGAATTATCCGTGGTACATTTTCATACAAGCCACCACCCGTAATATGAGCCATCCCATGTACCGGATATTTTTTCAGTACTTCTAATACTGGTTTTACATATATTTTGGTCGGAGTTAATAAAGCTTTGCCAATCGTTTGTCCATTAAAATCAATACTCAAATCGGTAATTAATTTGCGAACCAGAGAAAAGCCGTTACTGTGGACACCACTAGAAGAAAGCCCGATAATTACATCATCTTCTTTAATTTTTTCACCAGTGATTATTTGCTCTTTTTCTACCACTCCCACTGCAAAGCCGGCAATATCATACTCACCAGGATTATAAAATCCGGGCATCTCAGCAGTTTCGCCGCCTACTAAAGCAGCACCAGATTGCAAACATCCTTCGGTAACTCCGCTAACTATTTCTGCAGCCACTGAAGCATCTAGTTTCCCACAGGCTAAATAGTCAAGAAAGAATAATGGTTTGGCACCATGACATAATATATCATTAACGCACATCGCAACACAATCAATGCCTATCGTGTCATATTTTTGCAGATTAAATGCAATTTTTAATTTCGTCCCTACCCCGTCAGTTCCTGATACCAATACTGGATTATTATATTTTCCTAATTCGTATAATGCCCCAAAGCTACCTAATTCGGTTAAAACATTTTTAGAATAGGTGCGTTTAACCATATCTTTGATAAGCCCAACGCTTTTATAGCCCTCTTCTTTATCAACACCCGCATTTCTGTATGTAATCATTTCACTTCCTTTATATTCTGTTCAATATTGGCAATTGGATATTTTGCAGTAAAGCAGCCGTCGCAGAATTTATCGCTACCTAAGATTTTACGTTGGTTTTGCAATGATAAGAAATCCAGGCTATCTGCATTAATTTCTTTACAAATTTCGGCGACAGTCATTTTACTGGCTATTAATTCTTCTTTACTAGAAATATCTACACCAAAAAAACATTCACTAACCACCATTGGAGACGCCAGCCTAAAATGCACTTCGGTAGCGCCCGCATCGCGTAATAACTTAATGAGTTTTTTAGCAGTAGTTCCACGCACAAGTGAATCGTCAACAAGTACTACCCGTTTGCCAGCAATAACTTGTTTGAGCGGATTTAATTTTAGCTTGACAGCCTGCTCACGCATACTTTGGTTGGGGAGGATAAAACTTCGCCCCATATACTTGCTTCTAACTAGCCCCATTGCATAGGGAATTTTGCTCTCCTCTGCATAACCAATTGCGGCAACAATTCCTGAATCGGGTACACCAATTACAACATCGGCGTTAACCGGGCTTTGGTGATAAAGAGCGCGTCCTGCTTTTTCACGAATATTATATACATCAAGACCGTCTAAAAAGCTATCTGGCCGTGAAAAATAGATATATTCAAATGAGCAGGAAGCGCGTCCGGTTACTTTTGAATAATGTGAAGAATGAATGCCTTCTTCATCAATTATCAGCATTTCACCTGGTTCCACATCACGTATTAATTCAGCGCCGATAATATCTAAAGCACAACTTTCTGATGCCAACACATAATTCTCGCTGCCTGGGATTTTACCAAGACATAACGGGCGGATACCCAGAGGGTCGCGTACGGCAATTAATTTTTTGCCAATTAGCATAACTAGAGCAAATGCTCCTTTGACAGTATTACAAGCATCCTGAACTGCTTTTTCAAGCCCAAGAGAAGCACGTTTCGCAAGTAAATTCAAAATCACTTCGGTATCGCTACTCGTATGGAAAACGGCCCCTTCTTCCTCAAGTTCACGCCGCAGGGAATTGGCATTGACCAGATTACCATTATGGGCAAGTGCAATATCGCCTAATACCGATTGGGCAAATAGTGGCTGAGCATTTGCTAGAACCGAACTACCGCTCGTTGAATAGCGAACATGACCAATGGCAGCATTGCCATGTTTTACAGCTAGTTTATCCGGGTTGAATACCTCATTAACTAGACCCATGCCCTTAATGGTCTCTAAGTGTCCATTATTGGCAATAGTAATCCCGGCACTTTCCTGCCCACGGTGCTGTAAAGCAAATAAGCCGCAATAAGCCATATAAGCGACTGCCTCAATTGGATCTTTACCATAAACGGCAAACACTCCACATTCCTCTTCCATTTTATCCCGAGGTTCCTCATTGTAAAACAGTGAAGAGTCATTATTTGCTGTTTCTACCATAGAGCAACTTGGATTAAGTGGCTTTAATGGAATATATTTATTTTGCATGATTAATTACTTAACCTTTTAAGTACTTCAATATACGCTTCTTCAACATTGCCTAAATCTCTACGGAAGCGGTCTTTATCAAGTTTTTCCTGGGTGACACTATCCCATAACCGGCAGGTATCCGGGCTGATTTCATCAGCTAGCACAATCTCGCCGTTACCATTTTTGCCAAATTCAATCTTGAAATCAACTAAAGTTAAATTACGTTTAATAAAGAAATCTTTTAAAACCTCATTTATCTTTTTAGCCTGGCTATATATTTCATCAAGTTCGGCATAACTAACAGCACCTAAGGCCACAGCATGATGATCATTGATTAATGGATCACCCAATGTATCATCTTTATACGATATTTCTAAAATTGTATTTTGCGGCTTGGTCCCTTCAGGAATATTTAAGCGCTTAGCCATTGAACCAGCAATTAAATTCCGCACGATAACCTCTAATGGAATAATTTTTACCCGATCACACAGTTGCTCACGCTCATTTAACTGACGATGAAAATGGGTTTTAACGCCATGTTCATGCAATAATTCAAAAATACGGGTAGTAATTTGATTATTGATAATACCCTTCTCTTGAATTGTTCCTTTTTTTTGGTTATTGAATGCAGTTGCATCATCTTTATAACGAATAATGATTAGGTTTGGATCATCAGTTGTATAAACCTGTTTTGCCTTGCCTTCGTATAAGAAATCTCGCTTTTCCATTAATTATAATCTCCAAAATAGCTTCATGCACTAACTTGAATAAATGCAGAAAAAATTATTTAAAATAGTTAACACCATTAGCAAATATATCTTGGTGCTTATCGCCAACTATGTTTTTATACAGATTCGAGCCTTTTCTTTCTGAATGCCCCATTTTTCCTAGTATCCGCCCATCCGCAGAGGTTATAGCTTCTATTGCATAATCTGACCCATTTGGGTTATATATGCCATTATAGCTTGGGTTTCCATCAAGATCAACATATTGACATGCAATTTGCCCGTTTATAATAAGCTCTTGGGCCAAATCTTTATTTACGACAAAGCGCCCCTCACCATGAGACATAGCTACTTGCTTAATTTCACCAAGACTAAAACTATTTAGCCAAGGCGAACTATTATTTACTACTTTCGTTGCTGTTATGCGTGAAATATGGCGTCCAACAACATTATAAGTTAAAGTTGGTGAATCACTATTTAAATCACGGATTTGACCATAGGGTAATAAACCAGATTTTACTAGTGCCTGGAAGCCATTACAAATACCTAGGATCAAACCATCCCTGTCAAGCAAGTCATGGACTGCATCTCTAATCTTACCGTTTTTTAGAATGGTTGCAATAAATTTAGCCGAGCCATCAGGCTCATCACCGGCACTAAACCCACCTGGCAGCATTAATATTTGTGAATTATTAATTTCTTCGGCGAGTATATTAATAGAATCCTCAATATGCCTTATAGATAAATTATTGAAAACTATATTTTTAGCAATTGCCCCTGCATTATTAAAGGCCTTTAAGCTGTCATATTCACAATTAGTACCAGGAAAGGCCGGAATAATAACCCGTGGTCTGGCAACTTTAATCTCAGCTTTTTGTTTAATAAACAGGTTATGAGATTTAACTTCTAATATTGGTTTATCATTAGACTCAATATCACAAGAAACAGGAAATACCGGTGCTAATGTAGCTTGCCAAACTTCAATTAGTTCATCAATATTGATTGATTCGCCACATGCATTTATTTTCGCTTCACTTGTAGTTTGGCCTAAAGGTATAAAAGCTGCTTCTGTTAAGGTTTTATTAGTTGTAAAAACTATCCCGCCATAGAAATGTGAAAATAAATTTATTTTTATTTCATTTTTTAAATAACAGCCAATTTTATTACCAAAGCTCATTTTACAGATAGCGTCAGCAATACCACCATTACCTATTGCCATGGCTGCATTTATCGTGCCATCGAGTATCAACTTATGTATAACTTGATACTCCTGATTGAGTGAATTAAAATTTATTAAGTCATTTTCATCATATTTTGGAACATAAGTATATATATAATTACCTGAGTCCTTGAATTCTGGAGAAATTATTTGGCTAGCTAAAGTCGGTGCAACAGCAAATGAAATTAATGTTGGCGGCACATGTAAATCATTGAAAGTACCGCTCATTGAATCTTTGCCGCCGATTGCAGCTAATTTTAATCCCTGTTGAGCCGCATATGCACCCAATAATGCAGCAAATGGCTTACCCCATTTTAGCGGGTCACTACCAAGCTTCTCAAAATATTCCTGAAAGGAAAATTTAATATTGCTATAGTCAGCTCCTGCAGCAACAATTTTGGCTACAGATTCGATTACTGCATAATATGCGCCATGAAAAGGTGAACTTGTTGATAGATATGGGTTAAAACCAAAACTGGCAATACTTGCATTATCAGTAATACCATTGATAACTGGAAATTTTTGGACTGACACTTGGGTCGGCGTTAATTTATATTTGCCGCCATATGGCATTAATACAGTTGTAGCGCCGATAGTAGCATCAAACATGTCTACCATACCTTGCTGTGAACAATTATTTAAGTCAGCTAAATTTGCTTTTAGATTTTCTTTGAAATTCGAAGTTAAATAGTGCGAAGTAAATAACTCTTTCTGGGCTTCAGTTGTCAATTTAGCTTTTGAATATGATTTTGCTCCATTGGTATCTAAAAAAGAACGCTCAAGATTTACGATCTCATTTCCGCGCCAAAGCATGATCATGCGCGCTTCCGCGGTAACTTCGGCAACTATATTTGCTTCTAAGTTCTCAGCGATTGCATAATCAATAAATTTATTTGCATCAGTACTCGCAACTACAACCGCCATTCTTTCTTGTGATTCAGATATGGCTAGTTCAGTTCCGGTCAAACCGTGATACTTTGTAGGAACTAAATCAAGATTTATTAATACACCATCAGCTAATTCGCCAATGGCAACTGATACCCCGCCAGCGCCAAAGTCATTACATTTTTTAATTAATTTGGTAACTTCAGGATTTCTAAATAAGCGTTGAATTTTGCGTTCAACAATCGGATTTCCCTTTTGCACTTCAGCGCCACACTGGCTAGCAGAGTTTACATCATGTTCTTTGGAAGAACCTGTCGCTCCGCCACAGCCATCGCGTCCAGTGCGTCCGCCAAGTAAGATTATTTTATCGCCAGATGCCGGTTTTTCCCGACGAATATTGGCATAAGGGCTGGCCGCTACAACCATTCCTACTTCCATCCGTTTGGCTTTATAGCCAGGATGGTAAATTTCTTTTACATGGGTGGTAGCCAATCCGATCTGGTTGCCATAGCTTGAAAATCCGTGAGCCGCTTTGGTCGTAATCTTACGTTGCGGTAATTTCCCTACTAACGTATCTTCAACTTTTTCAAGTGGATTAGCTGCACCTGAAATCCGCATTGCTTGATAAACATATGAGCGTCCAGATAATGGGTCTCGGATTGCCCCGCCAACACAAGTAGAGGCTCCGCCGTATGGTTCAATTTCGGTTGGATGATTATGTGTTTCATTTTTAAATTGCAACGACCATTTTTCATGTTGTCCATCAATTTCGATATCAACTAAGATTGAACAGGCGTTAATTTCATCAGAAATTTCAACATCATTTAAAATGCCTTCATGCCTATATTCTTTCCCACAAATTGTCGCCAAATCCATTAAGGTGATAGGCTTGTTATTTAATTTTGCTCCGTGTACCTTTTGGCGGCTTTGGCAATATTGTTCAAAAACATTCTGGAAAACCTGCTGGTACTTTCCTGGTAAAAATTCAATATCGGTAATTTGCGTCTCAAATGTAGTATGCCGACAATGATCAGACCAGTAAGTATCTAATACCTTTATCTCTGTTTCACTAGGGTCACGCTTGCATTGGTTTTTGAAATACTCTTGAACTACTTCGATATCTTCCAGGGTCATCGCCAGACCATGCTTTAACCTAAACTCAGTCAATTCAATTTTGCTTAAAGAATTAAATCCAGTAAACTGTGGAACTAATGAATTAGTTTCATGTGGGGTATCTAAATTTAGAGTAGTTAAATCTTTTTCCCTTACTTCTAGTGGGTTTATATAATAATCTTTAATTCGTTCAAAATCTTCTACATTAAGGTTTCCGTCTAGGATTATCAGTTTTGCGGTGGTGAGAGAAAGTTGGGGGTGATTGATGGCAAGGAGATTTAGTGCTTGAAGTGCAGAGTCTGCGCGTTGATCATATTGACCGGGAAGCGGTTCAACGGCAAACCAGTTCTGATGTGGCAAATCTATTGTTTCGTAAACTTGGTCAACCGGAGCCTCAGCAAAGACTACGTATCGCGATCGCTCTAATTCTTCTCTTTGGATATTAAATATATCATAAATATTTATGACTCTAATTGATTCTAAATTTGACAGATGTAAATTTAGCTTCAAGTCAGCCAATAACTGTTTGGCTTCTACATTAAATTCGGCATACTTTTCAACAAAAATTCGAAAATCAGTCATTGTGTTACCATTAAAATCGGTTATTTTTTATAGGGGTAACTGCAAAATCGAAAATAACTATCTATCTTTCCAATTTAGCCATAATTTTACCGTACTAATTACACCCCGAATTATACACAAAGTACTACTTTTTTGCTGACCTATCGAAAATAAATAATAACTGTAAGCCTATTAACAGAATTCTTAAGTTTAATGATTAAGCGTCACTACCATAAATTCATCATTTTGCTCGTCTCCCATAGCCGACCTGATGTGGTCCAAGATAATAGAGGGTTGGATTAATTCCAACTTTATCCCCTGCATATTGACTATCAAACCAATCTGAAGTTTGTAAGGCATATCTCATATTGGAGTATTTGTGATCATAATTATAGATTAGAATTTTTAAATGATTAGCGAGTATATTAAATACCAACATAATACTGCCAAAGAACAAAATTGATCTTAATAACATACAACCATTCCCGAAAAAACATCACTGACCCAATTGCTTTTACTATATCGCAAGTCCCCACTATTTAAATTATTAACTGAGGGTAGACACGATATTAAAAAATAAAATAGTCTATCTGATTTATTAATAAAATACCCCCGATATCTCATATAGTGGAGACTAACGTCATCTTAATTCATTTGTAAGCGGGTATGTAAATCTACCATTAGTTGCCCCATATAATTATTGCCTAAGTCTTTAGCAGACTTTAGGTGGCGGATAATATTTTCAATTTCCCTTGCCCCATCCTTATTTACAAAGTAAGATAACTGCGCGGAAATAAAGATAAGAAAAAGCTCTTTATGGTTAGTAAACAATTTTTTGTAAAAAGCTACTCCTTTATCTACCTCACTTACTTTGATTTTGCCGCTTGCAAACCTGGCAAGTAATTTAGTTTGTACTTTAGGCTCAAGGACTTTATTTTCTTCAAATAGTTTAAGCATTGCCAAGTCAAGCTCATGCTCAACCCTCGGATCTAAAAATAAACTATTTGCATAGATATCAAATACCTTAAACCGGTCTAAATGGTTTAATTTACCGCTAGCAATTAATTCTATAATAGCAGCTAATATCTCAATACTTGCATGTTCAGTATTAGTTAAAGTCTCAAACAGCAGAAAATTATCTTCCGACGATAACATATTACTTTTTATTAAATTTACTAATGCCTGGCGCAAAGCCATGAAAATGTTGATTTCCTGGAGAGTAAATTGAGGAGAAATTGTTTCATTGCAGATTAACTCCAATAATCCGTTAGCCATCTTATTTATTCTATATTTTGATTTTATGGCGGATATATTTCCGATATTTTTAACTTTGTTTATAACTTGGCTAAAAGTAGATTCTGCAGTACTACTTTTAAGACTGTTATTTAAATTTAGTAAGGCGTTAAATTCATCGCGGACAAATGTTTGTAGTTGAAATAAACTTGCAGGCAAATCACCATAGTAATATAGATATAATATTGTCCATGCCTGAATAATCGTATGCGTAAAATCAGACTTAACGTTGGCGATATGGTTACCTACAGCATTAGTAAATCTTAAGTTAAGTATATGATTATTTTCAATCAAATTATTTGCATAGATAAAATTCTTACTAACCATTTTTTTGCTACGATTAGACCATCTTGAAAATGTATTTAAAACTTTTTCCGATTTGGCAATTACTTCTTTTAAAAAGTGTGCATTTCTGATATATCCATTGCTTGCATTTATCAACATTTTCTTTCCCTTTATAAGTATATCTTTACTCAAAAAAGATTTTATCCGAATAATTTAAGCACAACCATATACAAATTTGTTCAGCACTTCGATTGTTTTTTGATGGCTTAATTATGTTAGATAAAAGCAGGTTTTTACGATTAATTTAATATGGAATTTAGCAAGGTTGAAGAGGGATTTTGATTAACAGCACAATTCTTAAAACATTATAGGCGCCAGTAATCATAGCAGTTTATAATGCGGATATTTAAAACGCCGACTTGGATTTAGAACTCAGTTTTTGGCTCACCAGAAGCGGCGTTAGGAAGCTAGATTTTTATCTGTGAAATTAGGCAACAGATTACGCATCATCTTCTGCGACAAAAATTATGTGGCCTAGAGTAATATAAAATTTATCTAAAACGCCCTCAATTTGCATAATACCGATTTGTTGAGGAGATAAATACTTAGAAAGAAACTCTAGCGTTTTAACATATTTCTTATCTCTTTTTGTTATTCTTCTATTCTTGGATAAGTCTATTTCATCAAAGCTGTTTTTGAGAGATTTGTCATTTTTTTCTGTGGCTATAGCGGCGCCTTTAGCAATTACTGCATTTTGTATTGTTTCTAAAGTATCTAATTCAATAACAAACTGGCCTATCTTTCTTTCAAACGGCTTTTTTAATGAGGCAACCACAGTACCAGGAATAGAACTTAACCGAAATAAACAAACCGATGCTTCTTCAGGATAGGACCAAAGTATATTATTAGCGGTTTCGCGTGAAATATTAATAAAACCTGGCAATCTTAATCTCCAAGAAGCAGTAGTATGTTGCAACTCATCTAATTCATCTGTTATTTTATTTTCTACCTCGGTAACTGGCAGATTCATATCATTGTTGCGTAAATAGTCTTCATAAGGAATAAGCAAAAGATTTTTATTATTTATACATATTTTCATGATACCACTAGGTTTAGTTGTTCGATTTAAAGTCACTTTAATTGCAGGGCACTCGTGGTAACGAGCATCTCTTTGAAGCAGTTCAATTGAGGGTATATGATAATTAGAATTTCTTAAATTACTTCGTATCATAGATAGCAAATTTCCTAATTGATCTGTTGTGTCTTCAATAAAAAAATCTTTACTAGCAAAGAGACTTCCATTTAATACTATCTCAGTTAAACCATTTTCAAAGAATATAGCTAAAGCTTTATCTACCCAATAAACATTTTTGCTCGCAAAGTTTACAGTACTAAGATCTAATTTTTTTAAGTTTAACTTACCTATGGAGTTTAAAATTGTTTTATTATCTAATGCTACACTTTCCAAATCGCTTACTTGTCTTGCACTTTGCTCTAATTTCAACTCGCTAATGTATTTCTTCCCTATTATAAGTATTTCAAAATGTTCTGCGCTGATATTTGTAGGCAGAATCAAGCTACAGTCGTTTAGATTTTTAGCCGCTAAAGTAGTTAGTATATCTTGTAGAATACTCACTGAAAGCCCGTCAAAATTACTCAAATTTATTGATTGGCAAATCGGATAGCTTGCTGCTACGAGTTCATCCGCGAATTTACTAAAATCATCTAGGTTATTTATTATTACCTCTTCTTTTATACTAGGCTTTATTAAAGCATTTAGTGTTCTATTAACTTTTGAAAACTGTGAATAAGATCTAGCATCCAAATGCTTGAGGATAGAGAGTGTAATTTCATTTGGCATTTGCTTGAAAAAGCTAAATGAATCTGAAGAATTAGGAGAAGCCACAGTATTAGCTGAGAAACTATCACTATTAGATCCATTAGTAATTTGCGAGAGAGGTTTAAATGATAGCCCAACATTACGCATAATTTATCATCCTATAAAATTTTAACTAAAACTTTCAGGTTATTTCTATTTAAAGCCCTAAAGCTCCGCACAATAATTAAATTATTTTATTGTCCGGTATTGAGTAAGATATTGCTAATAAGAGCCATAATTTATAATAATTATATAATGTTTGCCAATACACAAAATTCGTAACCCCTTCCCTTACTCAACAATTGCGAGATAACTCGAATTTTTTTAATGAGTTACAAATTGATGTTACGCACTTTCACTTTATTGGCAAAATAATAAGATTTATTCAAATGGATAATTGATTCATAACTAATTATCCAGCATATTAGATTTTATTTAAGAAGAGCAGTCTCATTTGTTGATTTATTTAAGTAAAGCGAGCTTATTAACAAATAGCAAACGAGTAAAGCGAAATTTTAGATGCGAATGATTTGAAACTAATTACCAAAAGACATTTAATTCCGGCAATTGGCTGCAATCAAAGCAAGAATAAAAAATAGTATCACTTACTTGGCCGGTTCCCGGTGTAACTATGTTTGATTTAAATGTTGCCTCAAGTTGATATCCCAGACGTTCAGGAATTTTGCGGCTAGGCCCATTACTGCTATCACAAGCAATCGTAATACGCCGACAGCCCAAATATTCAAAAGCATAACGGGTTAAAGCATTTACCGCTTCAGTAATGTAACCATTTTTGCTAAACCGCGTATTAGACCAATACCCAATGTCCAGGCATGGCACATTCCAGTCATAATAATGATAACAGACGGAGCCTACCAAATTGCGCTCGACATCAAATAACAATAATGGCAGAAACGGATAACGACACTCCTTTAATATCCAATTTGCCATACTTTGCTTGATATAGGAAATTGTTTCTTCAATACTTTCTATTGACTGCGCCCAATCCATATAGCGGGACAATTCAGGCAATGATTCATTTTTAGCAAAATTCAAGATAAATGCATCTTCAAGCTGAGGTTGCCGAATTAAAAGTCGTGGGGTAATAATTGGTAAAGACCACTCGTCAGTATTGGGATTAATTGTAAAACTTTGCATCTAGTCATACTCCATAGCCAAAATCCAGAATACTTGATATGCCTGGTATTTTTAGCACTGCTAACATTTAAGATAATCGTTTGTGAATCGATTATTATGCATGAGTCAGCGATAGCAGGAAGCAAAACTATGTATTTTTATTATATAAAGCTAAACTGATAAAATAATTTTCGATATTTTTTGTAATAATTATATAGTTTTCTTTAACTTCTATGTCACTAGTATTTAGGTTAGTTGCCAGGAAATACTCATTAGCAAAGCCACAACCAATTGCTTTGATTAAAGCTTCTTTTTTAGTCCATAATTTAAAAAAATTAGTATAAGAGCCGTTTATTAAGGCTTGTTCGCTTTCAGAAAATATTAACTTCTGTAAATCCTGAAAGTTAATTTCTGGATTAATATATTCAATATCCACGCCTAGTTCTAATTCTGCTCCTTGATAAATTCCAAGTAGAACATAATCGTAGCTATGGCTGATGTTATAATGAATATTTCGGCTAGCTTGAACCGGCTTTTCTAGGTAAGGCTTGCCATGAGGAGTATAATTAATTTTGATATTTTTATAATCTATCTTTAAAAAGCTTGCCAAGTAATATTTCTGAAGAAGTTCTGAGCAAAAACATACTAATTTATCTTTTGGCTGATGAAATGATTCAATTTTATTAGAATTAAGTGCCTTAAAATTGTTTAAATGCGGCCGAAAATTATAATTCGTTGCCAGCCGCACTAAGATTAGCCGTACTTCTTTTACAGCAGTCAATAAATCAACTCCTGAAACATACGACTTTTCAGTAACCGGCACTTGGCCTAATGTTAAACACACTGGTTAAGCGCCTGATCTAAATCAGCAATTATATCCTTAGCGTCCTCAAGCCCAGCAGAAAAACGAATTAGCCCTTCGCTAATTCCAATCGCCTCACGCTGTTCTTGCGTCATATTCACATGGGTCATTGAAGCAGGATGGGTAATCAGACTTTCGGCAGCGCCTAAGCTTTCAGCCAAGGCACATAATCTTACATTATTCATGACTTTAATCGCATTAGCCGCACCACCAATTACCTCAAACGCAATCATTCCTCCATGGAAGCCTTTTAAATGCTGCCTTTGCGCAAGCGCATACTGTGGAAATGAGCTAAGTCCAGGATAAACTACTTTAGCAACTTTGGGATGAGACTCTAAAAACTTAGCAATAGCTAAAGCATTTTCTGAATGCTGCTTGATGCGTAAATCTAAAGTTTTCAGTCCTTGCAAAATCAGCCAGGCATCAAATGGCGCCTGGATAGTGCCAATTGTTTTTCGGGTAAAATTAAATTCTTCAATATATTTGGGGTTAGTAGCTAATAACGCACCACCCACAGTCGCATTATGGCCATCAATATATTTGGTTGTTGAATAGAGAATAATATCAGCACCTAGTTCAAATGGTTTTTGTAAACCGGACATAAAAGTATTATCAACAGCCAATGGAATTCCATACTTTTGGCTGATTTTAGCAATTGCGGCAATATCATTTAATTTTAAAGTCGGGTTAGCTGGAGTTTCAATAAAGATAAGTTTAGTATTTTCCCTGATTGCCGAAGCAACGTTATGGCTTTCTTCGGCTTTAACATAACTAACTGTAATCCCATATTTATTCAAAATATCATCAAATAAGCGGACGCTGCCACCAAATACCACATCAGAACATATTATATGCTCGCCCTGTTTTAGCAGAGTCAAGCATAATGTTGTTAATGCCGCCATGCCAGTTGCAAAGCATAATGCACTTGAGTTACTCCCCTCAAGAGCAGAAAGCCGTTTTTCGAGGGCTAGTACCGTCGGATTTGAAGACCTGGTATAAGTATGCCCTTTATTAACCCCTACTGCTTCTTGGGCATAAGTTGCTGTTTGGTATATTGGTGGTAAGATTGCACCGGTTACCGGATCCGGGACGGTGCCGCTATGAATGCCCAAGGTCATTGCCCCAGCTTGGCTTAAGTCTTTATTCTCATACCTACTAACCATTTTATTACTCCCTCCAGTTAAAATTCTTTTTAAGGATATTACACTAAATTATTGCTGATTAACTAAATATATTATTCGTTTTTACTAATCATGATGCATATTAGGTCTTAATTTAAAGCTCACTTAAATTTGCCAGAGATAGTGAAAATGCCTAACATCATATATAAATTTTGAAGTGTATTTTAACACTCCTAATTAAGCCATGCAAAATAACTAAACTTATATACCATATTAGATTACGGCCTTAAAACCTATCATTGCGCTGGAGCTAATGTGATTTGAGCTATTTTCTTGATTTCCTTTAGGTTTGCCTGATTGGCTAAAACTACTATCCCCTTATGATTACTTGGCCGATAAGCAATAACAGCAGTCATACCATTACTATCGCCGGTCTTGTAGATAATCCCATCTAAATCTTGGGCAGCAACGCTTGATTCTTGCGTAAATGAAGGATCATCCGGTCTAAATTCCCACCCAAGTTGTTGGCATATATTTCGCGACGGCAAACAATAATAATTCTGGTGAATTAAGCGAGAAGCCAGTGAATATTCATTATTTTGGTTCTGAAACTGCATTTTTAAATATTTGGCCATATCCCGGGTACATGATTTTAAGCCAAATGCTGGAGCCATGGCATTTACAGGAAAAGGTTTGCCGGGATTCCCTAAATGATTATATCCCGTGGCAACATTCCGGTAATTTTTTGGAATATTCAGAAAAGTGTGGTTTAGGCCATAGCTTTTTAAAAGTAGCGTAGCTATAATTGCAGCATAAGGTTTATGGTAAACATGCTCTAAAGCAATTCCAGCCAAGCTAAATCCGACATTACTATATAAGTAATTATTATTAGTTGCAGTGGCTTGACTTGCAGCTAATTCATGAATAAGTGCATCCTGATTCAATTTACTATTAAACGAATTTGTTAAATTTGCTGGAAGGCCAGATGTATGGGTTAAAAGATTTTGCCAGTTTATGTTATTAAACCTAGGATAAACGTTTAGTTCAGACAACTCATGACTTATAGGCTCATCCAGGCTAAGTTTGCTATTAATAACAGACAATGCCACTAAATCTGCTGTAAATAATTTACTTAATGAGGCTATTTCGAATAACGTATCCTGATTTATTTTGCTTTTACTCTTTTTTCGCAGATAACCATAATTGCAAAAGTATATCTTATTCCCATTGACTAACGCAACCGCAATACCAGCTACTTGGTTATTCCTCATTACATTCTTTATAGCAGCATCTATTTGATAACAATTGGCTAATGAGGCTATGGAATAAAATACTGAAATAAAAGTAAACTTTATTTTCATGGAGAATTTAGCAATCAGGCTGAAAAATGACTATATCCTAACTTTCAAAATCATTGCTACTTAATAGAAAAAGGGTTAAGGCCCTTTTTCTATTAAGTGATAATTAAGATATGAGGTAAGTATGTGACTCAAATACAGCCTTAATCTGGTTAAATAGCTCTACTTGTTCAGCTTTGGTAATTTTAAGACTGGAAATAGCTTTTTTGAATAAATCTTGCATTTCGCGAACATCATAGCCGACATGCTCCAATGAATCTTTATTGGCAAATGCGTCATGGACATCGTCAACCACAAACCCGCCTTTGCCATCTAATGAGATATCGAGAGTGGTAACTTTACCAAATAAGTTATGCAAATTACCCATGATCTCTTGATAAGCGCCTACTAAGAATACGCCTAACATATAAGGGTCTTTTGGATCATATTTTGGCATCTTTAATGATGGCTCGTTTCCTTGGTAATCCATATAATTATTGATCTTACCATCAGAATCACAAGTAATATCTTCAATTATTGAGCGGGTAGTCGGTTCTTCATTAAGATGCGATAAAGGCATTACAGGGAACAATTGAGATATTGCCCAGCTATCAGGCATTGATTGAAATAATGAAAAATTCGCAATTACTTTTTTCGCCAAATCCTCGTCAAGAGTATCATAAAGCTCACGGTGTGAACGATGAAGAGGGTTCAAACGTTTAATAATTTCTAGTTTAATATGCGAAAATAATTGTTCAGCTAGTGCACGCTTTTCTAGTGTTAGCTTACCCTCAGCAAAACGGTTATGTAAACTTTCAATTGCTAGCACACTAGAAGAATAAATTTCGTTAATTGGCAACTTATCAAACGAATCAAGCATATTATCAAGCTCAACCAGATCTTCATCATTGGTTTTGCCAATATCCGGAACTTCCTCTCCTACTACACTTTCAACTTCAACTATATCTGTTACGAAAACCGCATGATGTGCTGTTGTTGCTCTACCTGACTCAGTAAATATCTGAGGTAATGGCAAGTTATTTTTATCTGCAAGCTCCTTAACTTTAGATAATATTGTATAAGCATAATCGCTTAAACTATAGTTAGTTGAATTAAAGCTTCGGCTCCTACTGCCTTCATAATCGACAGCCAAGCCTCCGCCTGTATCAATAACTTTGATGTCAACTCCCAATTTACAAAGCCCAACGTAAACTTGAGCTAGCTCATTGATATAATGTTCGATATCTTTGACATTAGCAATTTGTGATCCTTGATGACAATGAATCAGATGTAATGACTCTAAAAGATCATTTTGTTTTAATTTCTTGATTAACTCCAAAATCTGGGTCGTTGATAAGCCAAATTTGGATTTTTCACCGCCGGAATGAGCCCATTTCCCGGCTAAGGTAAGTGCCAAGCGGCAACGGACACCTAATAATGGTTTAACGTTTAATTCTTTTGATAGCTCAATTGCATAAATAGCTTCAGGCATTTTTTCAATTACAATCGTAATATTACGCCCTAGTTTCCTTGCTATCAGCGCGGTACGGATATAGTCCCTGTCTTTATAGCCATTACAAATGATCGGAGTTTTATTATTTTTAACCATGGATAAAACAGCAAGCAACTCAGCCTTACTACCAGCTTCTAAGCCGTTATTAGCCTTGGCATCAACCACGCTCTCGACAACAGCACGATTTTGGTTAACCTTAACCGGATATATTAAAGTGTATTCGGGAGTATATTTTAGTTCCTTGCGGGCTGTATCAAACGCCTTGGTAATTCGTTCTACTCTATTTTTAACAATATCCGTAAAACGTAAAATAAGTGGTGTTTGCAATTTATATTTTTCTTTAGCATGTTCGATAATATCAACTAAAGCAACCGGAATATCTTTAAGGTACTTACCACGCCTGACAGTTAACAGACCTTCTTTATTTATATCAAAATAACTATTTGACCAGCCTCTAACACAATAAAACTCTTTCGACTTTTTATAATTCCATTGACTATCTTTATTTTGCGCCATGCTGTTTAGACCTTCTCTAAATAATCCAAATTACCAGAATTAAAACTTAAAAAAATAATAACCCAATTTTTAACCAAGGTTTGAATAAATTAATAGTTCAAAGTATCAGATACAAAAGTTTCCGCTAGTGAAATATATTCCTTTAAACTTTCATAGTATAACTTATTTTTAATATTAAACGTTATTTACTCAATCTATAATTATGCCTTTTCCCGATTTTTTCGGCGATAAATTAAAATACCAGCTAAAGCGAATAAAATCGGCCCTCCGATTAATTCTAATTCATAAATCACAACTTGCCGCTTGGTAGTTAAGTCGTCTGTTGGTATTACCGCAAAAAATATAGCAAGCGTAATCGAAATAAAGGTTAAGGCAGCAACAAAAATGGCCATCTTGTCGGACAATATCTTTTTCTCAAGAACTCTATTATGCCTCAATCTGATATATGCAATAGATAAAAATAAATATGGTATAAAATAAATTATCGTCGACATCAAGACTAAGACAGTATACATAGCGTTTACTGTTGGCATAAATTGAGTAAGGAAACAGACCAGTGTCACCATAACCCCCTGACATACCAAAGCATTCGCTGGAACATAATTAACATTGACTTTCTGCAACCAAGGAGGCAACACCCCTTTTTCGGTACAGTGGAAAAACATTATGCTTGAAGTAATTAGCCACAAGTTTAAGCCGCCAAATTCAACCACCATTAAAGAAATGATCAAGAATTTGGCAACTATTGGCGGCCAATGCAATTTACTAACCACGGCATAGAATGATTCGACTAAGCCTGTTGTTTTGCTTAATTCTTTAGGCGTCAGGATAAAATTCAAAGTAACTGTACCAATTATGTACAAACTTACTAACAATATCCCTCCGATAATAATTGCCTTGGTTAAGTCTCGCTCTGGCCTTCTAATTGATTTACTAAGTGTTGGGATTAATTCAACTCCAGATAAAGCAAGCATAAGCATAGTAATACTGGATAAACTATGAAATAAGCCTTTTTGCGGTAAAAGTGCCGAAGCCGTAAAATTAGTTGCACTTTGATGATGATAGGCGAAATAATAGCATCCTGCAATAATTAATGACAGTCCAAGGCGGAAATTCATTAAACCAGATAGTGAGGTTATTTTTGCAGTAATATGGACGCCGTATATATTAAATAATACGGCCCCCCAAAAGGTTATAATTACTACAAACATAATAAAATTTGCATTACTAGCTAAAGAATGGTCACCAACTAAATAAGAAAGATTAGCAGCAATAAATACTAATAAGCCTGGGTAATAAAAGATATTGTTAACCCAATAAAACCAAGCTGTATAAAAGCCGGCTTTTTTGCCAATGCCATCTGTCACCCATAGATAAATACCGCCATTTTCCTTATAATTAAGCGATAATTCAATAACGATCAATGCTAGCGGTACAAAAAAAACCAATGCAGAGATTATCCAGAAAAATACAGATGAAGGGCCAAGTCCTCCGGCAACAGTAATCCAGCGGATTCCAAAGCAGGATGTCATAATCATTAACACCACTGCTTTAACGCCGAGAGAGCGTTTTAAATTAGTATTGGACATACCTAAATACTATTTCTGACTTGCTAATAAACATATGATATCACAGGCAATATGCGCTGCCGCAATAGAAGTAATTTCTGCATGATCATAGCTAGGAGCGACTTCAACAACATCGGCTCCAATTAAGTTAAAACCTTGTAGATTACGTACTATTTCTAAAGCTTGCGCACTCGTTAACCCACCTGGCACAGGAGTACCAGTCCCTGGAGCATAAGCAGGATCAAGACTATCAATATCAAAAGTAAGATATACCAAATTGTCACCAACTATTTCTTTAATACGGTTAACAACTTGTTTTGGGCCATGGTCATGTACGTATTGCGCATCAAGAATATTGGTTCCCATAAAATCATCATTCCAGGTACGAATCCCGACTTGTACTGATTTACTTGGGTCTATAATACCATTTTTTATCGCCTTATAAAACATTGTGCCATGATTTAATGAAAATTCCTCATCGTCAGGCCAAGTATCACAGTGTGCATCAAAATGAATGATAGACAACCCTTTTCCATACTTTTGCGCCATAGCCAATAATATCGGATAAGTAATGTAATGATCACCGCCAAAAGTAAGTGGGAAAACATCATATTCAAGTATATTGGTAATATGATCACGAATAGAGTCTCGGACAGTCATTGGATTATGAGGGTCAAGGAAGCAGTCACCGTAATCAATTACTGCAAGTTTTTCAAAAGGATCGAAACCCCAAGGATACGGTAATAACTCAGCAAGCTGTACCGATGCTTCGCGAATAGCACGCGGGCCTAGACGGGATCCACTTCGATAAGTAACAGCTAAATCAAATGGAACCCCGCTTATCGCAATATCCACACCAGTTAAATCTTTTGTATAATTACGGCGCATAAAACTAGTCACCCCGCCATATGTCATCTCAGCATGCGACCCTTTTAATTCTTTTCTGGCAATTGCCGAATCAACCATTACTGTCATAATTATTCCTTTTTATATTTAAAATTCTCTCGCGAAATATTTCAAGTTATTGAGGCTCCACTATTATACTGATTTTTAATGAAGTTTCTTTTAATTTAATAATAAATCATCTAAATTTCCGAAATATTCTATTAGTGAGAGGAAAGCTTAAGCCCAATTATACCGCAAATAATCACCATTACTGAAAATACGCGCGCTACTGTTGCCGGGTCTTTAAACCAAATAATACCAACAACAAATGCGCCAACTGCGCCGATTCCGGTCCATATAGCATAAGCTGTTCCAAGTGGTATACTTTTTTGCGCCAGAAATAGAAAGTAGCCACTAAGGGCCATTGCTATAATAGCAAACAAACTCCACCATAACCTGTTTGGACCGTCCGCTAATTTTAAACCAACAGGCCAACCAATCTCACATAGTCCGGCAATGAAAAGATATAACCAACTCATCTTGAAAAAAACCTTATATTATTATCTTTGAATACCTGATTTTACCATTTGAAAGATAATATTAATATGCATTTTAATAACATCAATTAAATAAAAAATCAGAAATGGAATACTATGAAGAAAATTAAAAAGAAATAGATTTATAAATAAAGGGACCAACATTTTTACAGCTAAGCTGTCATGGTCCCTAAATATTTGGCTTATTTTCTAGTAGGAAGAAGATAAGTTATTTAGTATAGCTTTTCTGCCCCAGTAATAACCGATAGAAAATCAAGGAAACTACAAAGAACCCGGCTAAACTGATTAAGCTATGTAACTCATTTTTATCTTGTAAATAGGCAAAAACACACATAACTGCTAAATAGGCAAATAAGCTCCAGGAAGAGTAAAATGCCTTAACCGTATTTTTGATATTCATCTTATAATAAGCAGAGCAATACGCAACGAAGAACATAATATGTATTACCAAGGAAAGTAGCATTGCGGTAGTGCCACATTGCACTAATAGGTAGCTTACAACCAAGTAGGCTAGCAAACTAATGGATTTTCCAAATGGTAATTTAAATGACCGTAGTTTATCTCCTTGATTTTTACGTAAAGCACTAAATGCAATAGGCACAGCTAAACAAGAGATCAACTGAAAAACTGTTACCACAATCATGATCTTTTGCCAGTTATCAAAGAAAATAACCAAAATAGCACAAATAAGCAAAGTAAAAATTAGTGATGTCCGGGAAATAAAGAATTTCTGGTTAACTCGCGCAAAAAGTTTTGGCATTTGGTTGTCTTCAGCCATAGCATTTAACATCCTGCTACCTGAACCGGTATATAAAATACCAGTACCGGATGGGCTAACTGCAGCATCCACATACAAGACTAAAGCCAGCCAGTTGATTCCGAGGATAACCGCCAAATCAGCCAAAGGAGAAGTAAAATTAAGCGCATGCCATCCTTTTTCAGCTATCAATGAAGTATCCATTGCGCCGATAAATGAAACCTGTAATATTAGATATATAACCAGACAAGCTAATACAGAACCGGCTAAAGCCAATGGGATATTACGGCTAGGATTTTTTAATTCTTTGGCAAATACCGTAATCATGCTAAACCCGTAAAATGCGTAGAAAATACCACAGGTAACTACAGCTGTAAATGCATTACCTATGCCATATGGGGCAATGGTACCTTTATACGCAGTAAAGTTAACAGGATGGAAAGCAGCAAACATAAATAACAACCCAACTGCAGCAGGCACTACCATTTTAACTGTAGTAATTATATTATTTGCCTTAGCAAGGGTTTTGATTCCCCAATAATTTAAGAAACCGTAAATAGCAATAATTACGTAGACTACCAAAATCCCAGGCAGTGTCAAGCTGCCATTGACAAACATCATCTTATCTAGTGTAGGAAAAGCTGTCCCTAAATATTGTACGGTAGCAATCGCTTCTGAAGGGATTGATGAAACCATAGAAAACCAATTTGATGATGCAACAATGAATCCATAATCTCGATTATGGGTAATCGTTAATAACCTAGAGAAAAGCCCAGTTTCCTGATACATGGTTGCTACTTCAGCTAATAGCAAAGCTAATGCTAACGATAACAAAGCCCCAATAACCCAAGACAGAATAGATATTGGTCCTGCAAATTTTGCAGCATAATAGCTGGCAAAAAGCCAACCGCTACCAATTATTGAGCCAACACCAATCGCTATTGCTGAAAATAGGCTTGGCTGTTTTAGGTTAGTTACTTCAATTCCCATTCTTTACCCTCCTTAAATTAATGTCACCGAAGAAATTGTAAATTACTCTTGCAAAGCTTGAGCAATCATTCGTGAAATAGTTTCACGCTCAAAATCTTCAAGTAGATTATGTCCTGAGTTATCAAAGCGAAAACTATCAAATTTAATATTATTTTCTTTTAAAATATTAAATAGATGTTCAACATCTACAGTCAATTCATGCTTTCCGTAATAAATGCTAAGCTTAGAGCAATTTAAGCTTGATGGATCAAAATCATCTTGAGCGCGGGATAGCTCACGCAGGCTATTGGTTGGAATAGCTAAATACTGAAAAATATTTTGTGCCGCCTCAATATCCAGAATATCGCTAACAGTAGTCCTACCTGGCAATATCCTTTTAGGAATATATGGAAATAGTTTAATATATATGTCCGACCAAAAAGGTTTTGAAAGTATTTTTTTATATTTTAAATCGGCCGGGAAACAATATAAACCAGGTGCAGTCAATATTAGTTTATGAACATCGCGCCTTGCTGCTATATAGCTAGCTAGTATACCACCCATTGAATGGCCAACTATACTAACTTTCTTAGCAGTACTAGCTAATAAGTCAAAATAATCTAGTGAATCGCGATACCAATCATAGCATGTTGTTGTATTCAATATCTTGGTATTATTACTGCCAAAGCCTAATATATTTGGTGCGAAGTAATTTATGTTATTATTTTCAAGCTCGGGAATAAGAAATCTAAATTCCTGGGTAGAAGCCGCAAATCCATGTAGCAATAACACAACATGTTCATATTTTTTATCGGTAAAATGAGGTTTTGAATTAGCTTCTAAATAGGAGTGTGTTTCTGGCAGAAAATGAAAACGATTTAGATAGCTTTTATTTAAGAACTCTGCCGAATAGATAATAAATCGCCTAATTAGCCATAAGGTAAATAATGTAGCAATCAGAAAAAGAAAAAGTCTTAAATGCCAATCTTTTATGACAGTCTTATTTCTAACAAACTCAAAATCAATCATTGAAATAGAAATTGAAAGCATCGTTAAAAAAGCACAGCCAACTCCTACGGCCCAAATTAGCAATAGGTTCAATTGGGTAACATCTTTGCCGATATATCGGTATGGAAGGCTTAAAAATTTAAAAATCATGGCAGTACAATAAAAGTTTATGGCTGGAACTATTATAGTACATCGTAAAATGAGAAATTAACTTGCAGTGCACCAATCTAGGCCGATAAAATTACATGTTTTTCGAATCATTAGCCCAACTACTTTTTATAAAGCTAAGTTATTTTCCAACTTTACTTAATGGTGCTTTGCAATATTTATCGATCATCATCACCCCTTCTAAGTAATTAGCAGAAAAAGGGATCGCTTTATCAAGTGGAATTAACTTAGTCATAACACCATCCTTAGTATAGGCTAATTCAATATTATTGAATTTTTGTCCGTTAGCATTGTTAAAGCTTATTAGGCGCATAGTCTGGCTTTCCTTTTCAAAAATTGCAGTACAACCATTATCGTCCCGCCAAATACCACCTAATTCAGGATTAATATCAAGTTTGGTAGCATTACTTCTAGTGTGGTTCTCACATCCTACAAAAAATACTGAACTTAGGAGAAAAATGCTTAACGTTATATTTTTGAGATTCATAGATTTCATCATACATTACTACTAAAAAAGTGGAAAATAAAGACGCTATTATAGAGCAAATTAAATTACAATAAAGTAGAATAGTAAACTATTAAAGCAATTATTCAGCATTTCTAGCTTTACAAACACCAAAAAATTTTTTAATCTGTGTTTAAACATAGGATTTAACTTTTTGCTATAATATTTATTAGTATTGGGTTAACTAAGGCATTGTTGCTATATTAATCTAGAATACTAAATCAGAGTTTTTTAATCGAGAGGAGTTAAAAATGGTTGCATTAAGTCATCATGCACTTAACTCACAGCGTACTATTGAACAAGAAGTTGTCTACCGTCAACTTCGCGATAAAGGGCATAAAAGTATTGTTATAGCAATGCTGCTTGCTCTTTTTCTTGGTGGGTTTGGCGCACATAAATTTTATCTAGGTAAAAATATATCAGGAATACTTTATTTATTATTTTGTTGGACATTGGTACCTGTTGTGTTTTCAGTCATTGATTTATTCTTTATTCCAAGCCAGATTCGCTGGGACAATAGCGAGGCATCATATAAAATGATGATTGAGCGATCGCCCACCACGGCAAATGATGTGCAGTCATTAATCAATTATCATATTTCAGATTCTAAGAAAGAAGTAATTCTTAAACTCATTTTTGGAATCTTGTTTAGCTGGCTGGTATATGTGTTATACACCGGCTATTCTCAGAAATTGGAGAGACACGAGAACCTTTCTCAACCAATAACCTATCATTACACCCTCAAAAAATAGTCATTTTTGAGTCAGTCAAGTAAAAGATACCAGCAAGCTGGTATCTTTCTAAAATAAATCGTTAATAAAGCAATCTACATAAATTAAAATTTTGAAATACGATGAAATGACTGAGACTGATCTACTTTAATATCAGTTGCAGTAATTACCTCACTTTCAAACTTTGTGGCACCTTGGTAGGTTAATCGCGCAGTTTTATTCGGAAAACTAAAACAATTAAATCCACTATTTGAATAAATAACTAAAAACTTACAGCAATCATTAATAAAACCATTTTCAGAACTTGAATGGATATTATATCCAAGTACAGATTTCTGAATGTTAATTATACTTCCATCTGCATCATTTTTCCAATTACCTATTAAATGATCTCCATCATTTGAACAACCAAACAAAATGCAAGCTAAAGAAATAATCAATAATCGGTTTTTCATCGTTTACTAATTCCTTAAACCATTAAGAATTCGTCATTTTAGCGGTAAAAGTAGCTAATCGTCAATTAAAGGTATAAAAGTTACGCTAAGATTTAACCCTAAAGCTCAAAAACACAAGACCAATTAATTAAAGTTACAATATACCCATATTCAGATAAAGCATAAATTAGTTAAATGAATATATGGTATATGAGTCCTCTAAGTGATTTCAACGATAACTATTCATATCTACCCCCTTTGAGATATCGTTGAATCACTTTTAGAACTCATAAATTATCAATAATTTTAATCGAAGACAGGAGTCATCATGAATCAAGAATATCTTAAAGGTAACTGGGATGAATTTAAGGGAAAGCTAAAACAACAATGGGCAGACCTTACTGATGATGATCTTCTCAAAATCAAAGGTAAGTCTGAAGAAATTTATGGTATCCTAGAACAACGCTGTGGCATGAGTAAAGAAGCTGTTGAAGATGCACTAAAAAAATTGTAACGTAACGCAGGGATCCATAAATAAGCCGCTAAATAAATTTTAGCGGCTTTCTTTATAATTTAGATATAAATAGATATAAAAAATTATAGAACATCCTTATCTATTCTCTTTGAGTAGCCATCAGACGTATAATCTTCAGGATTGAATTGCTGATATTTAAATAAATTTATACCATTATTTGGCAAATCTCTAGTATTATTACTTGAAGGAATTTCATAGTCGCTATAGCATTTATTATTTTCGAGATGTTTTTGGTTTTCTTGTAGATTCATATTACCTCCTTGCATATACTAAAATAAAATATTAATTTTGATTTTCGTTATTTTAGATATCTAGCTAGATATCGCTAGCATACATTTTTTACAGAAACTACAAACTTTGCTTATTAATCGTGAAAAAGTGTAGGCTCATTTTTTATACTGATGAAGTATAGCATAAGCAATTTATCTGTATCATATTAGCTTATCCGATAAATTTAACTTAAATTTTGGGATTTAAATTTAAGAGCTAAAAATATTATTTGCAAAATTTACAAAGAACATTTTTAATTTATAAAAGAAAGACTATAATTAATGGTAAAAGAAAAACTTATTGCTTAGTTTAATTTAATGCATGAGCTTTTAATAAAAGGTTAAAAAAGCTAGCTAAGAAAGCTAGCTTTTAAATGTAGTAGAGTAGATTTAAAGAGAGCAGCGGAATTATTACTTATTAATCGAATACTAAGCAAATAAAACTTAGCTGTAAATATTAAATCATAAACTTATAGGTAATAATATGCTATTTCTCTTTTGATTTAGCTAACTTCAATAAAAAACTAAATAAACCGAGTATCGCTAATATCAATCCGATATAAATGAAAAAACACACGGAATCACTCATCACCAGCTCCAATTAAAAATGTCACTTATCTAAATTTCATAAATATAATTTAATACTATATTGTATCATTAAATACTGAAAATAGATAAATAACATTAACGCCTTCCCCTGCCATCACATTTGCATTCCAAAAAACGACGTTTGCCGCAATATCCACAAAACTTCTCATGTCCATGATAGCGTTCTAAAACTCTGACACGCAACAAACCATCTGTTACAAGTTTTTTGCCGCAATTACGGCAAAAAGTGTGGCCAATACGATTATTTCCAATACATTCATGGCATTGTAGCGTAGCCATATATGCTCCTTTAATCAAAACAATTGCTGCAGAGCAGAAAAAAATTATCCGCGATTATATAACTCCAAAGATAAGAAGTAAATAACAAAATTAACGATAATTTCTATGATCATGTAATAGTTAAATTAATGCTAACCCTTAAAATTATTGTTGTATGTAAGATAAATCTTTATTTATACTAACATCACTAAGATAAGTATATGGATAACTTTTATTGAGGTAAAACAAATTATGGATAAACATTCTGAAAAAATTGTTACTGTCGGTGAAGTAATTGGGAAAAAAGTTATTGATTCAAAAGATAATGATCTTGGAAAAATTGATGAAATAGTATTCAACAAGTTAACCGGTGAGACACGCTATGTTGTACTTTCATGTGGCGGTATACTTGGATTTTCCAATACTCTATATGCTATTCCTTGGAGCTCATTTAATTATGTCCCAGAAAAAGATAAGTTTTTATTAAAAGTTGACAAAGAGAAGCTTCGTTCAGCCCCTGGATTTAATAAAGAATATTGGCCAAATTTTGCGGATACAACTTTTATAAAAAGTATTAGTGACTTTTATAATTAGCGCAATAAACTCAAGCTTAAAAAAATTTAACATAAATAGGAGTAGCATTTCTAAAGTTAATTCCTAACTTTACACTGTTACTCCATAGTATTTTAAAAATATTGCAGTAGATATGCCCCGCTAATTTTATTTTAATTCATTAATCATTAACTATTAACTAACAGCTCTTAAGCCACATTCAAAATCAACAATTATTTTTTTAAAATGCTCTCATACTGAGCTATTTTCTAATAATAAAATTAAATAAATATTTTTAAGATTATTCATTTTAATTACTCGAGTAAAAATATTGTGATTTGACAAATTATCACCTATTATCAATTTTAAATGAGAAAAGAATTATAAATTAGTGTAGACATATTCACTATTAGCCTTCTAATAGTGAATATAATATTTATATTGAATAAAGAATTTTGGAACTATCATTTTCTATTTAACTCATGATTCTTCGCTTAAAATAAACTACTAAGCAAAATTGCAGATTGTAAATTAGTCTCCACACCCATTACAATTCCTTCATTGAATAATTTAATGAAGAAGTTAAAAAGAATGAATAAAATATTATGTATATTAGTATTTACTGGTTTAAGTGTTTGCACCCATGCAGAACTTACTAATCAACATACCATTAGTATGGCAGGTATTCCAAGCGGACAGTACCTGAACTTTTGCAGCAACATTAAATTATCCCAAGATCTGATTATCACAGCTACTTGCAATAACAATATTACCCCACCCTTCGCAAATAATATTGACTCAAGTTTAGACTATAAATTATGTGAAGAAGGTTCAACAATTAACTTTGATTTAAAAGCAAATAAGCTTAACTGCGATATATGGAGTAAAGTTCAAAGGCCTGAAGGTAATTATTTAGAAAACTGCGAAAAAGGATCAATTGTATGGAATCCGCCCATGATAAGTTGTAAATTTAAAAACAAGATTACTTTAGCCACGATAAATTACAGCTTAAACTATGCGACCGAATGTCAAAAAGGTTCGCATGTACTTCTGGATATTTCAGACAATAAAGGATTGTATTGTGAAAAACCAAATAATGAAGATAATGAGATTAACGAAAATTCAAGTAATATAATTGCCCAATCTAGAAATCGCATCTGGGGAATTTAACACCTAAACATAAGCAATTCACATCATAATTTGATATCATAGCAATGACTTTGGTTAATATATTAGATATTATCGTTAGGGAATTCACTTTTCTTGCCTATCAATTAAAATTTATTACTTATCATTAGCTAAAGCCGTAATTTACGGCTCTTATACTATTTTTTGTTAAACAATATTCCTATTGCTTTATTCATGAATAAAACAATTTCTTGTTCATAACCAGGAATAAGCCCAGCAGGAATGTCACCAGATTTCATTAACTCCCACATCTTTCTACCTAATTCAGGATTATCTGTATATTGGCTGTTTGCTGAATTCATCCATCTTTGAGCCAAATTTTGTACGTCTGGCGCTGATGGGTCTTTATCCATTAAGGATTTAGCCTCAGCAAATAATTTAATCCATAGTTCTTCATTATCAACTTTACTTTGCTGGAAGCTCATCTCTGCAAAAAAGCTAATTTCATTTTCAGAAAAATTACGCTCAGACCATTCTTTAACAATATTATCATGTGTCATTTTAAAAACCTCTAACATTTTGGCAATCGATTGCCATTCAATTTCATTATTTTTAGCGTAAAGATTGATGCCATGCTTAATTAAAATTAATGCTTGATTAAGCTTAACAATATTATCCTGAATAATTTTTGCCTGTAAGTTTAATGAACTCAACCAGTCTAATTGGTTTGTTACAAGGATGGTTTTAATTTGTTTTAAATTGAAACCAATATACTTAAGGACACTAATTTTCTGGATAACTTTTAAATCCTCACTGGAGTAAAAACGATAACCAGCATCACTTTTATGGTGCGGATTTAGAAGACCTTCCTCATCATAATACTGTAAGGTACGAACAGTAACACCAGTCAATTTACTAAACTCTTTTATAGTCCAATATTTAGTCATTCTTGCCTCCTGACAATAATGTAATTTATCACGCTACGTGAGAGTCAAGGCGCCAATAAAATTATTTTTATATCTTCCCTAGTGTTAAGGGACTGACTAGCGTAAAGATAACCATATTGATTTAGGCATCCGATACAAAACATGTAGTGCCAAGCTATGATCCGGAGCTAAATTTGGATGTAAGAAATCTCCAGTTAGATCTCTTTGCATACCAATTTTACTCATTACATTGTGGGATTTATAATTGTTTTTAACTGCAATACTTACAATTTCATCTAGATTGAACTCTTCAAATCCAACGTCTAAACATTTCAATGCTCCTTCAGTAGCATAACCTTTCCCCCAATGTTGTGACGCAATCCTCCAACCTATTTCAACACATGGGGTAAAATGAGCTTTAAACCTGGGAACACTTAAACCTATAAATCCTATAAACTCACTCGTTGCTTTTAATTCACATGCATAAAAACAAAACCCATTTTCCTTAAATACGATTTTTATTCTATCTATCATTGCTGATGATTCCTCAGGAGTCAATAACCTTGGAAAATATTCCATGACTAAAGGATCTTGGCCCATAGCAATAAATGGCGCAAGATCTGAATTTTGCCATTCACGTAAAATTAAACGCTCAGTTTCATACATTTTATATTACCTAAACTATCAAAAGAATAATTAAACAATCATTAAATAGAGGCCCATCCGCCTAAAATACAAGTTATTAAACCTATTAAAAAATTAGGAGCCTAGTTTAGTAGAACTAATATCAAAAAATTAATAAATAGAAAAGAGAAGTAAAGAGTAAATACAGCCGTGAACTACTCACAAATTAGCTAAAGCTTGAAGTTGGAGCTTCTTGGGAGCTTCCAACCAAGGTTAGAATATAATTTGGTCCAATTTATTACCTTTTGAACAACTTTTATAACTAAGTACTATTAATAATTATCTATCTTAGCATAGCTAATCGTTAATCGTACTTTTATACTATATGAGAATTAGAACCACTCATCCACTAGCCCGCCATAGTTTGGCAGTTTAGCAGGAAAGAACCCACAATTTAATTAACTATATAAGTGAAGATTTTACTAGCTATGATCTAGAAGTTAAACGTTTATACTCCTGCAAAGGAGACTGTTTATTGACAAAAATATAATATGCTATCATAAGCCGTTAGTTTTAATACTAGCGGTTTTTTATTACCTATTGACATTCCAAGACTTGATAATATAGAATACCTTAATCTAAAAGGAACGCAAAATGGCAAAGACGTTATCTATTGTTGACTACATACATGAATTAAAAGAAGCTGGCTTTACAGATAAGCAAGCAGAAGTCCAAGCAAAGCATCTAGAACAAGCAGTTGCTGAAGTTAAATCTAATCTAAAAGAAGAGTTTCAACTTACTGAATTAGTAACGAAAAAAGATTTAGATTTGGCTATCGAAAAAATTCGATATGATGCTTTAAAATTTACTATATGGACGGGGGTGGCAGTAGCAATAGCAGTTGGTGGGATGCTGGCCAAAGGTTTCCACTGGTTTTAAGATTCCTAATCTATTGAGCCGACTTATATACTCATAAATTAAACACATTAACTCTTCATAAACCTATTATACCCTAAGTAATATAAACACATTTACTTTACTCAACTAATATCTAACAACTTCAACGTTGAATAGCTCTAAGACAACTGACAGGTAGTGGTTTTTTCCACCAACCCTTAAGATAGATAACAGCGGTTACTAGCTTCCAAATTAATAAACTACCTATTTTCTGCGTATATTTTAGAAATTATCGCCCATATTATCCTAATTTGAAGGCTTACTATACCCGTTATTCTGGCAACGTTGATAATATTATAAATACAATTCTTCTACAATTCATTAGCTTGTATTATAACTAAGGAATGTAATATATGATTAGATCCCTTCTTCCAAAGAGTGTAGTAAAGACTGAAATATGGAGAAAAGATAAACCACACTCTTCCAAAAGCCAGCAATGGTTTAACTCCTTTACAAACTAAGCTCAGTTCAAGACCTAAAACGTTTGAGGTCAGAAAAGTAAAAAGTTAACATTTATGATAATGAAAGGTGGTGGAGATAATAACCCTAAGTTTATGTAAAGCACCATTCTCCTCAAGCAGGCGCTAAAACCATTGCTAATTTTTTTCCGATTTAGATCTTGTTAAATGGTTATTAAATGGATCACTATTAGAATATAAAAATGACTATCGAAAATTCGATATTACACTTGAGTATGCTAACCATTACGAATATCGTAATAAAGTATACTCATAAAAAAAAATATAATTATAAAATTGATAATTATACTTTTATTTATCAAAAAAATAATTTAAATTAGGAGAATAAAATGTACCGCATTATTACAAGAAGACTATTAAATTTAAGCCAAGTGGCTAAGCCATCAACCAATGTAAAATTTTCTACGGGGTCGTCAGCATCTTTTCCAACTAGCAATAAAATGGAGCCGCAAAATATAACGAATAAATGGACTCAAGATTGTATTCGTGCTAATTCTACACTAAAGCCCCAAGTACTAACAATAACAAATGGAGACTTAGAAGATGAAACTACACTATATCCAAAAGGTCATATCTCTCATGATTTTATAGAAGCTGAATATGCTAAACTTGCGACTGAGATCCCATTTTTAACAAAAAAAATCCTAATACGTCAAATTACACTATACCCAGAGAAAGGTAATGCTGATCATTATTATTTAAGAGCTGAAGAGCTTGCAAAATCAAATATCTATGATGAGGCAGGCGCAAGCTATGCGTTATCTAAAAAATTTAACCCAGAAAAGTACGGAGAAATTGTCGATAAGCGCATAGCGGCTCTAAAAGAAAAATATAATAAGCAAGAGCAGGAAAGACTTGAATATGTCAAGAAATGTAGAGAGCAGTTATTAAAAAGAGGAGACGGATAATTCAATATTAAAGTTAATAAGGCGGTAAAAATGAAAGAGAATTCAGGTTTAGTAAAAGAAAAACAAATAAATGATCAAATAGATAACAAGGATAATATCAATTTTAAACCATCATTGTATAAGTTATTAATGCCAACTCTAACTGGGTTGGGTTTATCTATTAATAATGTAACCCTATTATAAAGGAGTAAAAAATGTACAGCAGTATTACTAGAGGACTTTGCTATTTAAAACAATGTATTAATCCGTCAGCCAATGTAATACTTCCAAGAAAATCAGTCTTTTTCCGGGCTAACATACAATCAGAAATAATTAATGTAACTGATAAATGGAACCAGCATAATAATCGTGCTTATTCTACACTTAAGCCTTTGGCACAATCAATGTTTGATAAAGGCTTAAAAGATATAGCTAAACTTTATCCAGCAGATCACATACTCCATAATTTTCTAGTTACTGAGTATTATAACCTTATGTCAAAATTCCCTTATATGACTGTTGAAGACCTAATTAATGAAATCACGCAATTCCCAGAGGAAGATAATGCTGATCATTATTTTTTAAGAGCTGAAGAGCTTGAAAAATCAAAAATTTTCGAAGAAGCTGCAGCAAGTTATGCCTTAGCTAAAGAACTTAATCCAGAAAAATACAAGGGAATTGTAGATAAACGCATACCGCCTCTAATAGAAAAATCTGAAAAACATGAGAAGGAAAGACTAGAGCATATAAGAAAACTTAGAGAGCAATTATCCAAAAAATAGTCGGCTACCCCTGAAGAAAAAAGTAAAATATCTTTTTAAAAAGATGAAGGATCAATCTCAGTACATCAAATGCATGAAATAGATCAGAAAGAAATTAGTAATAAAAACTATAGACCCAATTTTATTTAAGTTAATTGTGAAATATCATGACAGGTGAGACATTTTGTTATCCTTTATCCAATTAAGATATTTGCTGTTTCTGAACATTATAACATGAGGCTCGCTATTCTAATAGGTCTAGTTATTTCAAGTTGTAATAGGATTTTATTTTTTAATTCCAGATATTTTTTATATATGGTATTTTACCTTGTAACGAGGCATGTGGGCACTTAAAATTGTAGAAATATTCCCATTGTGCAACAAGCGTCTTTAATTCAGGTATATCCTCTTCTAAATTTAAAAAGCTAAATATGTTTCTAACAAAGAGAGAAGAGCTCGTTGCTGATTATACCGTGGCAACAGAAGTAATAACTTTAGCGTCCTTGGAAGACTTTAATTGATATGAAGCCATGGCCCATTATATTATTAAATTTGAAGGTAGAATCTAAGGTCATGAAAAATTTATACAATTAACTTGAAAAGCTCGCTTCTGAAACTATCTGAAGAAGAACGCCGGGCATAAGATAAATACTGGCAAAACGTGAGCATTGAAGTAAGTTTGGCGGAGATAAATCAGGTGAAGCTGGCATTAACCAAGCAGGAAGGTCATGCAGAGGGTTGACTGAGGGTGAAGCTAGAGCTCAATTAGAAATAGCTAAAAATCTTCTAAATTAGGGAATATCTCCTGAGATTGTTGCTACAGCAACAAAATTAACGTTAGAGCAAATTAAATCGCTAATATAAATTGATCTATTTCTTATAAATTTACTCTTTATTCTGTTATCTTTGTTGCCTCATAACGAAGGATCAAAATTTTAGCTTTATAGCAATGACAATTAATATAAGCTAAACTTTTGACCCATAGTAAACGATAGTTATTTATTTGGTGAGTTATCCGCTAATTGCGGTGGCGTTGCATACCTTGCACTTAGCATTCCCGTTATTGCACTCAAGAGGAATGCAAAAAATATTGCTATTGAAGCTTTACCTAAATTATCCGTAGCCTCATTAGCTGTTTTGTTACTAACTGTATTTTTATCAGAAGTTGTTTCAGTGGCTGATGAATTTGCGTATTGATTTGTAGCAGAGATAGATTTCTGACCAACTGAACTAATACTACTTTTAACTATATTAGCTGGTCCACCAATCATAGTGCCTGCGGCAGTGGTAGTAACTAAAACTGTAATTAAAGTAGCCAAACTCCAGGCAAGTAACCCATGCAAAGCCCTAGCTTTAGGACATGGACAATGGGTAAGTTTACCTGCAATCCAGCCTCCAAGAGCCATTGAGATAATCCCAGTCAAAGAAAGCCATATTATCGAACCTATTCCTGCTTTAAATAAGCTCTCAGCTGACATATCAATGCTTGCCAAGCCTAGCCCTATACCAAGAAAATTTAACGTTACTTCAACGCTAAGGGCTACTAAAGCCCCTGCCAATATAGCCCAAATTGCTATTCCAGAATTATTTGTACCAATCGATGTATTCATATTTTCTCCCAACGCTTAATGATTAAATTTAATAATTCAAGTACTATTTAAACATATTATATAGCCAAAGCTTATCAAATATTATCCCTTAAGAATTTAAGGAAAAAGATTATTAAATTTCCCTCTTATGACAATTCATGGTATTAATAAATTATCTATGCTAGGTATAGTGGTTATATAGATGAGTCAAAGATATTATAGAGAAAATATTAGAAAAATCAGCAATAATTAAGATGGCTATTTTTACCTTAGAAAACAACCTTGAAATTTCACTCAGGACGATATACAAGGTATTCTAAGGAATTTAGATATCGCCTATAAGCAAAATTATGGCTATTGTTATCTATTTGATCTAGTATTGATGGAATATCAAAATATATAGGTTTATCAAAAAATTGGTATCCACAACAAATCATTCTTTAGCTCCATGGGAGGAAACTCCAGTTGCAGAGTAAGGATAGCAGGCAATACCCGGTTTTCATTTATTAATTTCCTAGATGAATTTAATAAAAATACATTTTCCTTTGTTCCTTTAAATTAACTTTTCAGGAACCAAGCTTCTTATTACTCTAACTCTTCTCGAACTCACTGCCCTGCTTTCTGCGGCCTTATTGCTAGTAATGGTTTCCAAACTCATCGAAACGTAATATGCTTTGCTTCAGACAGAACTTCTCCTATAAGATTTTTGAGAGAGTAAATATAAATATTCTTGATAATAATTTGTGTTTTGGTTATATTTGGCTAAATTCAATTATAAGTTACTATAGTTAATCCTTTTTTGGTGCTACTAATTTATCTAAAATAATTAAAGTAGGATTTATCCAAAGATTCCATTTTTCTAAGGGAGATTTTATTTAGTAAAATGCACTTTTAATTAATTATAAACCATATAAGTAGCTATTATTAATATAAATTGAAATCTTCAAAAATGAATTATTTATTTGAAGCTTTTAAATTATTCATAGCCTTTAGGTGCAAAACAATATTTTATAAAGCAATCAGATTGTATGAACCAAATTAACAATTTAGACGATATCAATATAGATAATGATGAGTATAAGAATAAAAAAACTATAGTAGTTACAGAACTCATCCAGCTATATGGCAAGTATAGTAGATATGAAATTAATCCAGATAGTAAATTACCTGATCATTTACGAGTGATGTTAATAGGCTTAGTAGAATTAAAGATGGATGCAAAAACTTTTATGGAACTTGCTGAAGACTCCAAAAAATTTAAACTAGCAGTTAAACAATCTATAGAGGAAGTAATTAGTGATCCATGTCTCTTAAAGTATATTTCACCTAAGAGATTAAAACACCTCAAAAAGTTGTTCATTTCACATGTCTTAAATTTTGAAAATTAGTTTTTTTATGAATTCTGATTTTTCCCGCGAATAGTATGGTACTGACTATACGAGGATGACATAGCTAAAATCTACGACGTCAAGGATAAACTCTGCAAATTCAAAATGCGTTTGGCGCCGGGACTACAGGCAATTTACGTTCTTTAACAGCTGGGTTTCTTTTTGGTAAATGAAGTGGGTTTAATCGGGGGCGTACCGGCTAGTATATTGATATTTTCTTTAGGAATTTTGATTAGGAAATTTATTGATGTGCAGAAGAAAATAGTGGTTTGTTCGAGCTGAGTACAGAAAGCAAGGTATTGCAACAAGGATCATCAAGAATGCAATAGATTATTGCAAGGAGCAAGACTCTGCATGGCGCTCTTTACAATCTGCAAAGGGAAATTTTACCGCACAGAAGTTGTATAAGAAAAATGGATTTTCTGTAGATAATTATTTTTTAACCTATTCTATTGTTTTGTAGTCATATAAATCAATGACTACAAAACAGGAGCCCCGGCTAGATGCTTCAATTAGGGCAAAGAAGCTGATCTCGTTTTTTATATTTTGGACGATTCATCCGCACCTAATCAAACTTGGTGCCCATTCAGGTGGGAGAATTTTCGCCCGTTAGGATAAATAAGCCAAAAAAAGTACAACCTAATGTATTCCTAATTTACTTACTAATTAAATACTATATTCCCTGGATAGCGAAATTTGAATTGACTTGGCTGGCAGTTAGTCAAATCACCATTATTGCCAAAACTACATTTAGAAATATAGCCTTGTGATTCAACATTGACCACATAAGCGTAATTATCACTAAATGCTATTTTAGCTGCAGAATAAAAACCATTTCCAGTCAGCTTACAGTTTATAAGTGAGCCGTCTGATTGATTGACTGGACATAACCAATATCCATGTACATTATTTTTATTTGCAGCTATATATGCATTATTATTATAAAAAGCAATGTCAAAAGGTGTAACTAGACCTTTAGCAGTTCCGGTGCAATCGGTCATAGTGCCGTCATCAGCAAAGCTGCACTTGGAGATATTTATTGAACCATCAGTATCAAGTGTAGAAATGTATGCATATGGCTCATTAATAACTACTTCCTGATACCAAGGAGTGATGGTTCTAACTGCATATGTACAACCACGAAGTGATCCATTTGGACCTATAGCACAATATTTAACTCCACTTGACGAGATTTCAAAATATGCATAACCGTTTCTAATTGTTACTTTACCAACTAATGTATTAGAAGGATTAACATATGCATTATTACAGTCATTAAGATTACCTTGAGTGTCAACTGAGCAAACGGTTAAGCTATCACCCGATAGATAAACATAAGAATTATAAAAGGTTAAATCTGATGACTGTGTAAAATCAGGTCCTGTTTTAATACAGTTATATAAATTACCTGAATCTCCAACCGAACATTTATTTATAAAGTTTGGTTTATTATAGTCATCATTATTAAAAGTTATGTATGCGTAATTATTATGTAAAGTAAATCTAACAGGATTTATGGCGCTTCCTGTAGTATCTATAGCTGGTTTACATCTTGATAAATTACCCGTTTGATCTATTTCACATAAATCGATTCCTTTATACCGAAGTACATAAGCAATGGGTTTCTGGGCTGTCTGTTTTGCCCAAATGTTTGAGGCAGCAACTGAAAGCAAAGATGAAACTAAGAGACTAAAGCGCTTAACATATAAATTTTTCATAATATACCTTAAAAAGATTAATGATGAATTAATATCAAATATTAGCTGAAAGCAACATACTACCAAGGTTTTTGTTCTTTTATGATTATTGCTATTTTTAAAGTTGTAAACATGATAATTAGCCGGTAATGATTATATAGATCTTTATCTTGAACTTTTTCAATAATACCTGAAAAAGCTTTAAGCCGTTCAAGTAGGTCAGGCTGGTACTATTGATAGTTATATTTTTCCTAATCCGCCAACAATGTGGTAGATTATAATGGATAAGCCAACGATTGCGGTTAATACAAATTATCTTTTGGCTATAAATTTAGTATAAGAATAAAATATTCGATTCGATATTATTGGTTAAGTTTATTAATTTACCTTTTCAGGACAGTTTTATAGTTAGATTAATAAGCTTAATACTAATTAGGATTGTTTAGAGATTTGTCCAGAATTATAGGTAATCTTGTTTTACATGAGCGACCTGCTCGGGCTCTTCGGTCTTGAGTCATAAATTTGCTGCCCAACTCAGGACATCGATTCTTTTTAATATTAGTCAAAATAGATTTGACTATCCCAAATTTCTTCCGGTTCTGAGAATGTTATCAATTCTAAGCGTGTATCTGAAATGGCTATATCAGATCTATTAACAATACAATTAGAAAATTACCAAAAACGTGAAAAGAACGGTAATATGTCTATATCAAGTTTGAATGGATGTGAAAAAATAATTACCGGACATTTATTGCCTATGTTTGGAAGTTATAAAATAAAAGATACAGGTATCCATACCAATTGAGAATTACATATGCATCTACTTTATTAAGTAATGGTGAAAATATAGCTCGGATTGCAACGCAACTGGGCCATATAAATACAGAAATGAAGATAAAGAATTATGAAAAATTTATTCTAGATAATAATTATATTGGGGAATACAATTTAAAAGGGAAATATTAATTTGCTCACCAATTAGTCACCGATAATATTTTATGTTTTTTAACAAATTGTGTTATATAGATATTTCTGGCGGAAAAGGCGGGATTCGAACCCGCGATACGTTGCCGTATGCTCCGCTTCCAACGGAGTACTTTCAACCACTCAGCCACTTTTCCGAAGTTATAGTTTATCAAAAGGCAGGCCGTTATTATAATTAAAATCCCTTAAAAAGTAAACCAATTTATAAGTAATACGATAAATATTTTATTTATCGTATTACCAGTAATATGAAATACTTTATAAAAGTACTTTGATTTATGAGTAGAGTCAATATAATTATTTAAAAAATTGAAGTAAAGATTATAAATATTATTTTTTACGAGTCATTATTTTTAATACGATTTCATCAGCTTTCTGCATACCTAATTTGGCTAATTCACCGATATTTTTAATTGTGGTTTCCAAATCATCGGCTACAATTCCGTCACCAGATGCCACTCTATTACCATTCATGGCCATTGCTATTCCATCATATGCTGCATAGGTACCATTAGCTATCTTAACGGCACAAGATGAATTTGCCCCATCACAAACCACCCCAGATACTCCAGCTAAAGTATTTATAATCGCATTTTCAATCGTATTAAAATCAGTGTCATTTATAAAGCCTAACGCACCGGCAACAGCACCGGACGCGCACATTGGGCCGCAATATGCAGACAGTCGCCCTATACAGGCTTTAATATGTACAGTACACATAATGGAGAAAAATAAAGCACGGTATAATAATTCCCTACTTATATTGTGATTCTGGCAATAGGTAATTATTGGTAAACTTGCTGCGATTCCTACATTGCCACTGCCGGCGGAAGTCATTACAGCCATTGATGAGCCCCCCATACGCGCATCACTTGCTGCTGCCGCAAAGCTGGCACTTAAATTACGGACATCATTCCCATAAAAACCTTTTTCAATGCTAAGCTTAATATTTTTACCTACATTAGCACCAAAGTTGCCATTCAAGCCTTCTTTAGCAATCGCCTGGTTACACTTTATAACTTTATCCAAGCAAGGACTAATTAAGCTTAAATCTATCTCTTTTGCAATATCATAAATTAACCTTACCGACAATGTCTCTGCAAAATCTTCCTCTATAGTTCGATTTGATTTATTTTGTGCTTTAAATAATACCTTACCGTTTTTAGTAATTTCTGTAATATTGGTATGTGAATGCATTAATTCTACACTTGCCGATTCAAAATCGGATATTGCTTCAACCTTGATATACAGCTTTAAATCGCTATTATACTGCATAACATTTATGCTATTTTTCGCCAGGTAATCTTTTATCGTTAACATATTATCTGGGGAAATCTGGCTTATTACCATTAATCCTTTACTAGGGTCGCCAAATAATGCCCCCATAGCTGCTGAAACTTCGATTCCAACCAGCCCCCCACTATTAGGTATGATGACGCTTTTTACGTTTTTTATAATATTTCCTGAAATAAACACATTTAGTTTCTGTGGAAAGCCTTCCAGGATTTGACGGGCTTTCGCTGCAGCGTATGCAATAGCAATCGGTTCGGTACACCCCTTTGCTGGAACCACCTCATGATAAAATAAATCGATTATTTTTGCCGTAATTTCTTGGCTGTCAATACTCATTGCCTATACCCCATTAAGTTACTCAACTATTTATTATAAAACACTCACTCATGAATAACCTACTGCAGCGCACAAATAATATTCAACTATTTCAATATGTTTACCTATCTAAGACATTAATACTAAAGTTGAAAAAGTATTGAGAGTTAATTAAAATCTTGGAATATATCTATAAAAAATCCTATAAAAATGCAATTTAATTTTTGTGATTAGGCAATATTTTATTGATTGGAAATTGACTACTGCAGTCAGGCGGAAAATAGATTCATGTTTTAGAATATCGCCATACAACACTCATATTTTAGCGTCATATGTTAGTTCCGGGAGTAAGAAACAAATCTAAATTCGGTTCTCAGACTTAATTATAATTATTCTGGCTATAACTACCGCGAGTAGGGTTTGGTAACAGAAAATATTTTTCACCAAAATCATCAAAGATTGGTGAATCATCCGGCAATTGAATTGCGGTATTTTGCTTAAAATTTGGAAAATCAGTAATATCACTACCAAAATAAGCAATTACGTTCATTGGCGGTAATTTTTTGGTTGTAATAACATTTTCGTAATCACCTGAATTAATTGCTGTAAAGCGTGGATTTTTATTAATATCATTACTATTATGAGAAAATAATATTGAATCAAAGCAAATACCTTGAGTTGAAAGTTCACTTTCACTTTGTGATACCACATTGCCATAACCACCAGCATTCCGGTTACTGATTATAACGACATTACCACCAAGCTTTTGAATAGCACAAGTTAAATCAACTGCCCCAGGCGTAGCTATATTATTATTATTCGCGAACACAGGAGGAGCTGATTCATTTACCGATAAACGTGTTTGACGGTATTTATTTGGCCGAAATTTGACCTCATCGACTAAAGTACCATCAAGAGCAAAGATTACTGCCCAACTTTTTGGTTTAAGTGATTCATCTTCTACCCTGGAACTAATAACCTCTAGACCTTCTGCAAATACTTGACGGTAAATAGCTTTTCTTTCCACCGAATCATAAAACCATAGTTGTGCATTATAATTGAGTAAATCTACCGGTTTAACTTTTTCATTGGCAGACTCGATACTTAATTCATTAGTTATGGCAAATAAGCTTGAAGACAATAATACAAGAGAAATAAGTTTTTTCATTATAATTCGCTAATAGACGCGCCCTATTAAAATTTTTAATTTTTGATTAATCCACGAATAAATTTTCGAACGATCAGCTTATACGTATCAGCCCCAATATTTTCCATTATTGTTGAAGCCTTAACACCAGGTTCGATTGCATTATTAATAAACCTAGCAATTTCGGACATGAAAATTTCCTGTGGTTTATTAGAACGGCTGATAGAATACAATTTACCATTAATTACTTTGTAACCATGAAAAGCATATGGCAGATGATACACTATAAAATCATTTCTTGCTTTAATTGCAACAATTTCAATTTCTTCATTCGTCATAGCATCCCCTGCAAAATCATTATCTTTTGATAAACTACATTCTTTAATCCCAAGCTAATACTTCATTGTTGTAAAATTAACAATTCCTAGTTCTAATTCGCTGGTAGAGAATAACTTTTTACTATCTTCCATTCTTTGTCTTGATGTTCAAATAGAGCTAGCTTTCTACAATATATCACCTTTTCTAATTTCTTAGAGCTAAAATACCGTAAAGCAGCTGCAAAATTCTCAACGAGCAAATCGCGGTTAATAATTGTTATATGCGGGATAAAATCTTGTTTTTTCATTAAATTAACAAATACCGCCAATTTAGCATTAATAGCCAACTGGAACTTAGCTAATTTTAATTGCTTTTCAACCGCAATATAAATGGTTTGTTTACGGAAAAAACTCCACCCTAATATTTTCAAGTTAAAAGCTTTATGCTGTATAACCTCATACTTAAGAATTTCGTCAAGCGTATTAACAAGGTTTAGATCAGCCTTAAAAGGGGCAACAATCGTTATATGCGCCGGCATTTTTAGTGCCACCTTGGTAGCAAACAAAGACTTTGCTTCTAATTTGTATTTAAGGCATTCTGCCCTAAAAGCTTCATCAGGTAATAGCGCAATACAATATAGCTTATCCATTTTCCTGTGCTGCAATTATTTGGCGGACACGGACCAAATCTTCCAATGTATCGACCCCGGCAGCTGGGGCATGACTAGTGGTCATTACTGCAATTTTGTAGCCATTATATAAGGCCCGCAATTGCTCTAATGCTTCCACCTGCTCTAAAGGGCATACCGGTAATTGATGATAAATCTTCAAGAAGCTTACTTGATAGGCATAAATTCCAATATGACGTAACACGTTTAACTGTTGAGGTAATTTGAAATTAGTTGAATTTAAATATCCATCCCGATAATATGGAATTGGCGCCCTTGAAAAATATAAGGCTAAATCATCATTGGATAATACCGTTTTAACAACATTTGGGTTAAACACTTCATCAGAGCTATGTATCGGATGAGCTATCGTTGCAATTGAAGTCTCTTTTTCAGCAATAAAGCTAGCTAATTGGTTTATTAGCGCCGGATCAATTAAAGGTTCATCACCTTGAACATTCACAATAATTTCATCATGCTCAAGCCCTAATTTTTGGACAACTTCAGAAATCCGGTCAGTACCGGATTGATGTTCCTGACTAGTCATAATTACATCAATAGAATGCATTTGGCATATATCATAGATTTCTTGGTGATCTGTTGCCACCACTACTCTAGAAGCATTACTTAAAGCTGCCTGGCGCGCAACTCTAATAATTAAAGGCAACCCTACCACATCAAGTATCATTTTGCGTGGCAGTCTAGTAGAGCTCATTCGTGCAGGAATGACAACTATAAATTTATTCTGCATTCTCAAAATTCCTAGCCTGATCAATTAACATTACAGGAATGCCATCATCGATCGGATATGCCAACTTACACTTATTACAAATTAGCTCCTGTTCTTTTTTAGCATATTCTAATTTAGCTTTACATACCGGGCAAACAAGAATATCTAGTAGTTTAGCTTCCATTTTTTCCAACTCTTTTAAAAAATTTTTAATCACTAAATTAACCTAATTTCGCTAATTGCACCTGTAATTGGCTAACTATAGCAGTTAACTCAGTTACCCTTGCTTTATCCCGGGCAACTAAATCGGCAGGCGCTCGTTCAACATAGTTAGGATTATTCAATTTAACTTGCATTTTTTCAATTTCTTTGACATGCTTTTCAATTTCACGAGCAAGGCGGGCTTTTTCAGCAGCGACATCAATTTCAACTTTTAACATTAAACGCGCATCCATGATAACCGCAATCGGTGCACTTGATTCATCTAATTTTGCCACCAAACCAATTTCTGATACTTTTGCCAAAGTCTTAATATATTCACTATATTCATTGTAATTTTCAGGAGCTGTTGTCTCAATAAATAATGGAACCTTGGTAGCTGGTAAGATGCCCATTTCAGAGCGTAAATTCCTTACAGTACCGATTAATAATTTTAACTTAACAATTTTATTAAGTTCAGAATCTATACCTTCTACCATATAATCTTGAGCCCGCGGGTAGCTACTTATCATAATCGATTCAGATTGTTTTCTGCCGGCAATCGGTGCTACCACTTGCCATAATTCTTCGCTGATAAAAGGCATTATTGGGTGAAGTACACGTAATACACTTTCTAATACGTTTAATAGTGTATCAATGGTACCGGCACGAACTTGTTCATCATTAGATTGTAAATTTACTTTAGCTAATTCCAAATACCAATCGCACATCTCATTCCAAACAAATTCGTAAATTCTTTGACTGGCAATATCGAAGCGATATGTTGTAAATGCTGTCTCGACATCATTAATCAAGCTTGCTAATTCATGTAAAATCCATTTATCAATAGTCGCTAGCTGTTTGCCTTTGCCGATTAAATGCTTATGGTTTTCAACATTCATTAATACAAATTTAGTTGCATTAAATAGTTTATTACAGAAATTACGGCTTCCTTCTATCCGTTTTACGTCAAAGTTGATATAACGGGCCTGGGTTGCCAAACTAGCTAATGAGAAACGCAAGGCATCAGCACCAAAAGCCAGAAAGCCATCAGGATAATCTTTTTTAGTTTGTTTAGCTATTGTATCAGCCTGTTTCGGATTCATCAAATTAGCTGTACGCTTATTTACCAGTTCATCACCAGAAATACCATCGATTATGTCTAATGGATCAATTATATTCCCTTTAGATTTAGACATTTTTTCACCGTGCGCATCCATGATCAAACCATTAATGTACACGTCTTTAAATGGAACCTGGTCAGTAAACTCATCAGTTAACATTACCATTCGGGCAACCCAGAAAAATATTATATCGAATCCGGTAACTAGTACATTTGACGGCAGAAATGTATTTAATTCAGGACTTTTTTCAGGCCAGCCTAAAGTAGAAAAACACCATAAAGCGGAACTAAACCAAGTGTCAAGCACATCGTTATCTTGGGTTAGTTTATCGGTTCCAGCTTTTGCTATAGCTTCAGTTAAACTTCTTGCCACATACACATTGCCTGACTCATCGAAATAAGCTGGAATCCGGTGACCCCACCATAATTGGCGAGAAATACACCAATCCTGGATTTTTTCCAACCATTGATCATAGGTTTTTTTCCAGTTTTCAGGAACAAACTGAATTTTACCGCTATTTACAAGTTCTAAGCCACGTTTAGCTAATCCTTCCATACTCATGAACCACTGATCGGTTAACATCGGCTCAATTACTACATTAGTTCTATCACCACGTGGAACCATTAATTTATGCGGTTTTACTTCAACCAGCAAACCAAGAGACTCTAAATCAGCAATAATTTGCTTACGTGCGGCAAAACGTTCCATTCCACGATATTTTTGCGGAGCATTGTCATTGATATTACCATCTAAAGTCATGATGCTTATCATTGGTAAATTATGACGTTTACCAATATCATAATCATTAAAGTCGTGAGCTGGTGTAATCTTTACACAGCCAGTACCAAATTTCACATCAACATAATCATCAGCAATAATCGGAATTTCTCTGCCTACTAGTGGGAGAACCAGCTGTTTACCTAATAAATGTTTATAACGCTCATCTTCCGGATTGATTGCAACTGCGACGTCACCAAGCATCGTCTCAGGACGAGTAGTAGCAATAACAACAGACTCCTCACTATCTTTTACCTGATAGCGAATATGCCATAAATTACCATTTTCTTCTTCTGATATCACTTCCAGATCTGATACTGCAGTTTGTAATTTAACATCCCAGTTTACTAGACGTTTACCACGGTATATCAAACCTTTTTCATACAATCTAACAAATACTTCGCTAACAGCTTTAGATAAACCGTCATCCATGGTAAATCGTTCACGTGACCAATCACACGAAGCACCTAACCTACGCATTTGGCGAGTAATCGTATCCCCAGAAATTTTTTTCCATTCCCATACTTTGGCTGTAAACGCTTCACGGCCAAGGTCATAGCGCGAAATGCCCTGCTGATCAAGTTGGCGCTCAACTACGATTTGGGTTGCAATACCGGCATGATCAGTACCAGCCTGCCAGAGGGTGTTAAATCCTTTCATCCGGTGATAACGAATTAAAGTATCCATTATTGTTTGCTGGAAAGCATGCCCCATATGCAATGTACCCGTGACGTTTGGTGGCGGTAACTGGATGCAGTAACTTGGTGCGCTAGTATCCATACTTGGTTTAAAATATCCCTGTTCTTCCCAAACTTTATACCATTTATTTTCAATATCACCGGGCGTATATGCTTTGCCTAATTCCATTCAAACAATCCTTAAGTTAAAAAAATTCATTTAATCTCAAAACGCAAATTTACACTTTATTAATATCTTTTTGTATCTGATACTTCGAACTATTAATTAATCCTTTAATAATTTATTTGGGGGGATGCTTAAGTTTTTACAATTACAAAGTCTTATATTCGCAATATTGAGTAAAAATTTAAGCACCCTTCCGAATAAATTATAAAAATATACATTTATACTATATTAATGAATAAAAGTGTCCGGTATTAAAGTATAAAATATCCAAAAAGCCTCTAATTTTAGCATATAATCAATTGCGAATCCTGGCAATTTTGCTCTGAAGCGGTAGTCTGAAAATCATCAAACGAATGGAGGCTATTATTATAATACCCATCGACTTTGGCTGCTATTTGAGAATTATTTACTTTATCGCAAGCTCTTCTAAGGCTTACAGTATGCTAAAATATTGACTGCAAATAATTTATTGAAGAGTCTAAACAGTTATGGCAAGAATTCTTGGGATTGAAAGCTCGTGTGATGAGACGGGTATTGCTATTTATGACAGTGGAGTAGGATTACTCGCAAATACTATCTATTCACAAATAGAACTGCATCGCTTATATGGCGGTGTTGTGCCAGAATTAGCATCACGCGATCATTTACGCAAAATTATCCCATTAATTGACGAATGCCTTCATCTTGCAAACTCAACCATGAAAGACATTGACGCAATAGCATATACCGAGGGTCCAGGCTTAAATGGAGCATTACTGGTAGGTGCAACCGTCGCAAATACAATTGCATATGCAAATAAGCTGCCATTAATCCCCATTCACCATCTTGAGGGGCATCTTTTGTCGCCATTACTAGCAGGGGAAAAACCGCAACTACCATTTGTAGCGCTCCTGGCTTCTGGAGGACATAGCCAATTGATTGCTGTACATGAAATCGGCAAATACGAACTTTTGGGTGACACTTTGGATGACGCGGCCGGAGAAGCATTTGATAAAACAGCCAAAATGCTTGGCTTGCCATATCCTGGTGGAAAATTCATTGCAGACTTAGCACGCACCGGACAGGAAAAATATAAATTACCCCGTCCAATGATTCATAGTGGTGACCTGACTATGAGTTTTTCTGGCCTTAAAACAGCTGTTTTAGTTTTAATTCAAAATCTCGAACGCGCAAATGTTGTAATCGAAGGCCAAGTATTAGCCGATATAGCCAAATCGATCGAAGAGGCCATCACTGATGTACTAATTAAAAAATCACTGTTAGCTATCAAGCAAACCGGCATTAAATCTTTGGTGGTATCAGGCGGAGTAAGTGCCAATTTAACCCTTAGAACAAAATTAAATTTAGAAGCCCAAAAAATTGGTGCCAAGGTATATTATCCACCATTAAACTTATGTACCGATAATGGTGCAATGATCGCTCTTGCTGGTGCCCATAGGATGGACAGGCAAATACAAAATTATAGTTTTAGCGTAAGACCGCGCTGGGAACTTACCAATGGATACTAAAGAAATCAGATATTTACTCCAAGGCTATGATAACCCTTTAATCGTCATTGCCAACGGAGAATTACCCACTAATTCGATAATACTTGACTACATTGAAAAAAGCCAGCTTGTGGTTGCATGTGATGGCGCGCTTAATAAATTAGCAGAAAAGAATTATGTAGTTGATTACGCAATTGGTGATGGAGACTCAGTTAATACAGCAGCAAATCAAAATATCAAACACCCCTATATCCATGACCCCGACCAAAATACTAATGATCTTACCAAAGCAATTAATTTCTTAAAAAGCAAGTATCAGGGGGATCTACCTATTATCATAATTGGGGCAAGTGGCGGCCGCGAAGACCACACTATTGCCAATATTGCCCTACTACTAAAATATGCAACATTTTTCCCCAATATCATCATGCTTAGCGACTATGGATTTTTTTCAGTGCTCCCACTAGGAAAATCTACCGCCTTAACTATCCCAGGCCAGCAAATATCATTTTTTTCGCTCACAAGTGGCGGCATAGTTAGTTCTAAAGAATTAAAATGGCCTTTGGTCAATTTTGAGTTTGACTATCTTTATAGCGGTACCCTAAATCAAGCTACTGCAACTAGCCTTACAATCACTACTAACCAGTCTGTTTTATTATATCGCTCTTTTGAAATTAAAAAATAATATTTTATAGCCAAACTTAGTTTGTAATATTACTCAATATATTAAAATTTAAAGCAGTCTATCTGATTTATTTAAAAGTTAATTGGTTTATAGCACAAATCTTCTGCATTTAAGATTTTATATTACTCGTTTACTATTTGCTGATAAACTCGCATACGCTCAAACAAATCAACAAATGAAGCTGGCATCGTTAACAAAATCTAATATACCTCAAAATCATATAAATCAATTAACCATTTTAGTAAATCAGTTTACTCTACACACAATTCCCTAGCGTTAACTTTATTATAAACAATAATAAACATCAAATTAGCAACAATAATAACAACAAATAACCACCAAAGATTAATAAAAAACAATAATAGGGTACAAATTATAGACGCTAACAGCATATAAGCGGCATTTAATATATTATTTACTGCAATTACTTGCGATAGCATTCCTATCGGCGAAATTACTTGTAACTCATTATAGCAAGTGATAGAATAAAATCCAGCCGAGAACCCCACTAAAAATATTAGAATATAATTAACAATACCAATCAAAGTAGAGCTAAAGGTTGGTAAACTCAAACAATTAGCTTTAACGTGGAAATCGACAAAAAGTAAAATCATACTGAAAATTGAAATACCTAAAGCGCCGCGAACTACATATTGCTTACGGATCTGCCCGTTAGAAACTTTGGAGCACAAGACTGAGCCAAGACCAATAGACACCGAGAAGATTGCCAGTAAAATACTATATACATGAGCGCAGCCACCCATGTAGCGTTCGGTAAAAACTGGTAATTGCGTAGTATAGATAACACCAACCGCCCAAAACCAGGATATTGCGTGAATATTATTGCGAATATTTTTATTAACGGTAATTTTTTTGTATAATTCGATGGTATCTTTACAGAAATTCCAACTCAACTTCTCATTGGCACCCAGCGGGATAGTAGCTTCTAAGCGAAAGCTGAGGATTAACCCAACAAAGGTAGCCCCCCCTAACAATAAAACAATAATTTCGATCTGGTGATTTGCCATATACCAGCTACCAAGTAACTGGCCGACTAACACCGCCACAAAAGTACCTAATTCAACATAGCCATTTGCGAGTAATAATTCTTTACGTTCAGAAATATACTGAGGAAGAATAGAATATTTGATCGGTCCAAAAAATGTGGAATGAATACCCATTGCGACTAATGAAAAAACCATTATATTAATGTTTTTTGTATAAAACCCGACTGCAGCGGCAATAATTATTCCTATTTCACAGAATTTAATAAAACGAATAAGCTTAACTTTACTATACATGTCAGCCACTTTGCCTCCATATGAAGAGAAGACAAAAAATGGCAAAATGAACAATAAAGTAGCAATGTTAACCGAAATTGCTGCTTTTAGCCCGGCAATCAAAAGACCTTGATAGGTAATCATTACTAAAATAGCATTTTTTAGTATATGATCATTTAGTGCATTTAGAAATTGGATACTAAATAGCGGAACAAAAGTACGGGTATTAGCTAAAGAAGATTGTGCCATAAGATTTTCTTTATTTATATTATAATTATTAACTACTTACTATTATTCGCAATTAAAACTGGCTCTTAAAGAGCCAGCTATATATTGGTTATTTGGTTGGAATCCCATTTAGCGAGACTACCCCGCTTTCCATAGAAATTTTACTTTTTATTAAATCACCATTTTGCGTTAAATAGCCTTTTTTAAGCCAAACCTGTAATTGGTTATCTAATAAAATATTTACTACCTTAGTTAACGCATCAGAGCTTTGTTTATCCATCTGCGCATTCCCTGCGGTCAAGAAATATTTCATTTGAAGGACAAAGAAATAGGCAAGAATAGGTTTTGGAACACTAAAATCTAAATTTAAAGACAATTTACTCATAAATTGCGCCTGATCATTCATATCAGCCGACTCAAAATTATGTGTTGTTACCCTGCCTTGCAAGTTTATCATTCCATCAGGAGTTTTTAAGCTGAAGTTATTTAAAGCTACTACCGGAGACTCTATGAAGATAGGGGTAAAATAAGTTTTCAACACGGCAACAGTTTTGTCGCGGTTTAATTGTGAGCTTTGATCTTCCCCTGCTACCATATTCAAATTATCAAGTAATTTACTAAATTCTGGAGCTGCAATATGATCCAAGCTTAGGTCAAATTTCATCGGACCATAAACTTTACTGTTGGTAGTTAAACTTTCAAAGCTAGCTGCCGCAGTGGCACTAAAGAAATTATTATCATCTTTACTTAAAGAGTGATAGGCTACATTAGTGATTGCAAAGTTAGCTGGATCAATAGCATCGATACCATTCAAAAAATCTGCAGAATTAACACCAGTTAATAAATGAACAACTTCACCAAACTTCAATTGTAGATTTGCCGTATCCTTTAGTTCTAACTTTAATAAGCTAAGTTTAAGATCAGTTGTACCCACTTTGATATTATTAACACTATAAGCGGAATTAGAGTTATACTCAAGATTACTAAGCTTTAGACTTCCCTTAGTTGGAGCAAGCATTTCAAATGATGGAACCGTTAAATAATTTTCAAATTTATTAAATTCATGGTTATAAGCAACTTGTAGGTTTAATCCACCCCAAGTAACTTTCACTCCCGATAAAGCTTCATCATAATTAAAGTTAGGTGACGTTATAAAATATTTACCAGCTTTATTGAGATATAATATGTTATCAATTTCCAGAGGGTCTTTACCAGTGAAAAATTTGCTTAAAACTGTATTAATTTTATCAGGAAAAATTATCTTAGTCCTTGAAAAAGCTAGCGTTGGCAGGATATTACCGTGTAACCAACCTGCAAAAAAACCATGGGTTATATGCGAAGTATAACTAATTTGGTAATTTCCATTTGCAATGCTATCAGCTGATTCTTTACCAGCACCAGGTAAAACGTTCATTACGTTTTTGATAACCTGGTTATTTACAGATAAAACTACAGTTTCATTCGAACTTAACCAACCTCGGGAATATTCGCGCTTTTCAACTTTTACTAATGACGTAGCAGTTAAATGTCTAAATTGTAAATCGAATTGTTTCTCGGCAATAACACCAAAAAAATATGCAGAAATCAATTGAATTAGCACCAGGCTAATTACAATTGCCCCAATAACTTTAAGTTTCAGTTTTAAAACTTTTTTTAACATTCAAAAATCCCTACGTTTTATCTTAACTACAATTTGCAAAACAGTTGGTAAAAGTCACTTCTTACTTGAGAAGATTGTTCAAACTAAGCTATAATTATATCATTAAATGATATTTTATAACCATTTATTCAATAAGCTGGAAATATTTGTGAACCATGCAATTATAAAAATTATATTAATGTTGATATGCTCGAACGTATTTATGTCATTTGCGTGGTATTCCCATTTAAAAAACCAGGCGCATACACCGTTAATAACTGCAATTATTACAAGTTGGTTAATTGCGTTTCTGGAATACTGCATTGCGGTACCCGCTAATCGAATAGGCCATACCGCTGGTTTGCAAACCGCGCAATTAAAAATAATTCAGGAAGCGGTTACCTTGCTGGTATTTATTCCATTTTATACACTATATATGCAGGAAAGTTTTTCCTGGAACTATGTATGGGCTGTTTGCTGTATCATGGGTGCTGTTTACTTTATTTTTAAATAAACACAACTATATCTACTTTAAAACTAATTTAAACAAGTATAACCTTATATAATTACTCTTTAAATTTAAAAGGGGTCAACGATGACAGATTGCATTTTTTGTAAATTAGTTAATAAAACTATACCTACTAGAGTTGTATATGAAGATGAAGATGTTTTTGTTTTTAACGACATTAACCCAAAAGCAGAAGTACATCTTTTAATTATCCCCAAAAAGCATATTGAAAACATGCTAGTACTCACTGAGCAAGATCAACCATTAATGGGTAAAATCATGGTACTTGCCAATAAATTAGCTGTGGAGCATGGTCTAGATAAGGGCTATAAGACCCAGATTAATACAGGTCCAATGGGTGGCCAGGAAGTTTATCATTTACATGTGCATGTAGTGGGAAACAAATAATTACTTCATTTTCTTTGGAATAACATAATTTTATTATTTACAGGAACTAAAAATGGGAAGCCTCAGTATCTGGCATTGGCTAATTGTTTTACTAATTGTGGTTATGGTATTTGGCACCAAAAAACTAAAAAATATCGGCAAAGACGTGGGTGAAGCTGTGAAAAGCTTTAAAGACGCAGTAAACGAAAGTCCATCTGACAAAGAAAACAAGAAACCTGAATAAAAATGTTTGGAATAAGTTTTAGCGAGATATTGCTTATTTTAGTAATATCTCTTTTGATTTTCGGTCCACAAGAATTGCCGCATATTGCTGCCAAACTTGGTAAGCTGATTGCGACCATTCGTAATATGGGGCTAAACTTCCGCGAGCAAATTTACGAGCAAAGCGGCTTTAACCAGCTCCAAAACATTCGTGCTGAAATGCAAGAAACAATCCAAGAGCTTAAAAGTCAGCTTAACCCGGTTAAGCCCAATTATGACACGAGTTTCGTAAATGAAGATGAATTTCTCTATCAGGAGTATCAGTTCTTGTATCAGCCTGAATTAGAATTTGACCGCCAACCTGAATTATTTGACGAGCATTAATTTGGATCAGAATATTATAAACCATTTAATTGAGCTTAGGAAGCGCTTAATTTACGCAGTTATAGGCTTCTTTTTGGTATTTCTTATTTTCTTCCCATGGGCAAATCAGCTATATCAAGAATTAGCTGCGCCAATTGGCAAATTTCTTCCAGCTGGTACACAGTTAATTGCAACCGAAGTGACTGCGCCCTTTTTCGTTCCGCTCAAACTAACTGCGCTGCTGGCATTTTTAGCCAGTTTACCAAATACTTTCTATCAAATTTGGCAATTTATATCTCCAGGCCTCTATAAGTCTGAAAAAACCTTGCTTGCTAGCGTAGTAATCAGTGCCTTTATTTTATTTATTGGCGGAGTAGCCTTTTGTTACTTTTTAGTATTACCGGCAATATTTCACTTTGTCGGCAAGTTTAAATCACCTATCATTACTATGTTAACTGATATTGATAAATATTTAAGTTTCGTGCTTACCTTATTTACCGTTTTTGGCCTAGCATTTGAAATGCCTGTGATTGTTTTCCTGTTAATTCGATTTGGTATTATTAGCCTAGAGAAAGCCAGAAAAATTCGCTCATACGTATTTGTTGGCTGTTTTATTATTGCCGCCATCGTTACGCCGCCTGATGTATTATCGCAAACCTTATTAGCCCTGCCCTTGTATTGCCTTTATGAGTTAGGGCTAATTGCTGCAAAATTGTTTATTCGCCCACCTAAAGCTTCTTAGCAACTTGGTTAAGACAATCTTTCCAGTATGCCCGACCTTATAATTTTAATGGATTAGTGCTTACGCAAAGTCAATAAATATGCTATCATTCTAAATATATTAAAGTATAGCAGCCCCTTCCCAGCTAATAATATTTATATTTAAATAAATTTTTGTAATGTATGATGCTTTATGATTATTTATGCTTATTAGTGGTGAAATAATATGAATGCAATAATTTTAGCGAAATATTTTAGCCTATTTACTACATTTTCTAAAATTGGTTTATTCTCTTTTGGTGGTGGTAATGGTACACTTGAAATCATAAGATACAATGCTGTTGATGTTCAAGGCTGGGTAACGCAAGACGAATTCGGGCTTATAACAGGAGTATCTATTGCGTTGCCTGGGCTTAATGCCTTAAATACCAGCTGTATTATCGGTTATAAGGTTGCAGGCATAATCGGTGCTATCATTAGCATTGTAAGCCTTTCTCTACCTTCCTTAATGATTGTAGTATTTTTCTATGAGTTACTTCAAAAATTTCTGTCTCCTCAAGCTATCAAATCTTTCGAAATCATAATGCAATATGCAGTTATTGTGCTTGTTATGAATATGGTTTACTCCATTTCATCTAATCTGGTTTATGAAAATAATACTTCTTTACCATTAACCATTTTAAGCTTGATTTTATTTATTGCATTGGCCAATTTCAAGTTAGACAGTTTATTAGGACTAATACTATATATTATGGCAGCTTCTTTCATTAGAAGGATGTAATATCATGCTTGTAAATGGAATATTTGAACTTCGAGTTTTTTTTAACCACATCAGTTTTACTCCAATAAAAGCGTACTTGAAGAACTTGTGGCTATTCACTAGAAAGTCTGAAGAGTTAATTGATATTTACCTGAAAAAAGCAGATGAAAAATGCTCTGATATAGTCGATCCATCACCCGATGATATATTAAAAATAAGAAATAATAGTGTTAAATATAAAATGCTGGTCTATGAAGGCGGCGAGCTTAATATATTCTTAAAACAAAAAACACTAGGATTAGTAGAAAATTTTTTGGATTATCAAAAAATTTTCATATTTAAACAACGTAAAATTTATTCTTTAGCAGACAAATCGAAAATTGAGGTAGCAAAAATCAAAGTATTTGACACTAAATTTTATACAGTATGCATTGAGTCGGCAAATATTAACGAATTTATTTATCTATATAATAAAATCAGCATGGATAAGCTGCTAGCTCATGCTATGCATGCCAAAGATGGAAGCCTGATTAATGGCTATAGTCAATTTATTCACTATTTATCCTGACCCGAAGCTATTTCAACTTTTTTATTAATTGCCTTAAAGCCGTGCCTGAATAGTAAGATAAAAGAGCTACTCTACCCCTATTACCTGGTTAAGATAGTTTTGCAATTCAACCAATTTCCCATGGAAAAAATGTCCGGCACTTAAGAAAACACTGACTGGAACATTAAGATCTTTTGCCCAACTAAATACATCGTTAAGCGAAATTACTTCATCTTCTTGGCCATGAATTACCAGAACCTTATTTATATCAGGCACAATAACTGAATAGCGGGTAACTGCGGGGCCAATTAACACTAATTTCTGATAGTCAACATTGCTTGCCAAATTGGAAGCTATAGAAGTACCAAAGGAAAATCCAGCGATTACTACCGGTAAATTTGGATATTTATTTATCGCATATTGGTAAACTGCTCTTGCATCTTCAATCTCTTGATTGCCAAAATCATGTACTCCATCGCTAAGCCCTACTCCTCTGAGATTCGGACAAAAGCTGACATAACCCTTACTATTCATAACCTTAGCAACAGTTTGGACAATTTTATTGGTATAGGTACCACCACCTTTAGGGTCTGGATGAAAAATAATAGCTATTCCACGAATCTCCCCTTTAGGAATAAGTTCTAATGTATCGAGTAATCCAGCAGGGCCATTAATAAAAAATTGAGTAGCATTTTTCGGTAATAGTAGATTAATATTTGTCATTACTCGACTCCTGTTGCAATAATTTTATCTTCTCTTCAATATTATTTATTTTATCGTGGCTAGAAATAAATATTTTACAAAATATTAAACTAAGTACTGCCACTATATAATTATCAATTGGAAATATAATAGATTTATGTTCATGCATTAATGAGATAATGTATAAGATACAAATGAATAACGTTAAGAACCAAGTATTTTTAAAAACCAGTAAAAACCGGCTATGGACAAAGAGTAATGCATAGATTGCAGTTACTGCCAAAATTAACATTACCAGGTATAATAAATTGCTGCTGCCTGACCAATACACAAATAATCCACAGCTAGCAAACGCGAGATAACTAATCAATTTATAAGCTGGCACACGGAATTTCCTGTCTAAGTCAGGGAAATTTTTTCTAAGCACAATAAGCGCTACCGGGCCGGATAGGCAACTTAATAGCGTTAGCGAAGATAAAAAGTTAACCAATTCAGTCCAGGTTGGAAATGGTAATAAAAAGCAGGCACCAATAATCAAGTTTAGCCATAAACAAATTGCCGGCGCATTTGCAGCATTTAGTTTAGTAAGGAACGATTTCGGGAAGAACTCGCGGCCAAGTCCAAGTAATATACGCCCGGTAACAGTCGTATATACATTTGCGGTACCTAACGGTGCAATCACTGCATCAACAAACAATATCAGATAAATATAATGTAAGCCAAATAGACTTAATAAACCGAGTAATGGCGCAATAGACTGTACTAGAGCAATCTTCCCAGTTGGTATACACACCATAAACATTAAAGATAAGGATGTATAAAGAAGCCAGCCAATTATTATTGGAGCAAAAATTGATAATGGAATGGCCCGTCTTGGATTTTCTGCGCTATTAGCTAAAATTAAACCATTTTGAAAGCCAGCAAAAGCAAAAGCCAAGCCGCTAGAAGTGATTGCCAGCAATACAGGCTCTAGTGCCAATTTCGGCAAATGTGGGTGATGTAGGGTAGCAAGTTCAGCTCGGCCAAACTTAAGGATCATTCCCCAAGCAATAAGAATAGGTAATAATATTTTCCAGATACTAACAATAGAATTGGTCTTACTTACCTTAGTTAAATGCAAGGTATTAAACCATGTTAAAAAAACCATTATTGCCAGAGCAGACCAAAGCCCAGTTACCGAAAGTGATACAGCGCCATCAGAAGTATCTACTAATATCGGCAGCCAGAAGCCTAGATATTGAATAGCCGATTGCGCTTCGAGAGGAAGGTAAACAACATAGCTTACCCAACCTAAAGCCAAAAACATAAAGCCTAATGCCCGGTTATGCGTAACCCCAATATACCGCATTAGCCCACCCACTACAGGAATAGTCGTAGCAACTTCGGCAAAGGTCAGTCCAACAATCAGTGTCATAATAGCAGTAATTGTCCAAGACAGAATTACTCCCCCTCCGGCAGTTTGTAAACCATAGTATGGAGAAAATAACCAACCGCTTCCTATCATTCCCCCGGTTGCTAATAAAACTAATTGCAAAGAAGATAATTTTCGCATTCAATTCACTCTTTTTAAAAGGTTAATCCAGTTTTGGCATTCGGGGTCTTTTTTTTTCATAAACCAATTTTTTTAATTTTTCTCGATAGCCAACAGGATCTAGACTAAAAACATATGTATAATGAGTCCGTTCAATTGCCACTTTTTCATATATGTGCAGCAAATTTACATGATTAAAGTTAATATACTTTATTAATTCATTAATAACTATATCATCAAAATTATCGCAGTTAACCTCAAGGTAGCTTATCAATTTAAATAGTTCGCTAACATCAAGGTCAAGCTTGGCTAAGACATCTATTTCAGGTACTGGAAATTCGCGTGCAAGTTTTGGCTCATTTAACAAAGCAAAGACTATGCCTTGCAGGCCTTGCACATCCAATGGCTGGCGATTGGCCTGGCTTTGGTAAGCATTATCTATTTGCTTGATTTTTTTATTAAAAAACGCAAAACGGGTGCGATTATTTAAAATACTCTCTACTACACTTGGTTCTAAATCCACAACTGCTGCTAATTGTTTTTTTAAAATCACCTGTAATGCAAGAGCTTTAATCTGCTCTAGGTAAGGTTTTACCAGGCTGATTAAGCGGGCTTTGCCTTCATCGGTATTTATTGTTACTTCTGCCACCAATTGATTCAATAAGAATGTAATCAAACCTAGCGTACTATTAGTTAGTTTTTCATTGAAACCGGCTACTCCAAATTCACGGATATAGCTATCCGGGTCGTGATTATCCGGCAAAAATAAAAAATTAACTGATTTTAGGTCGGTAACCAGCCCAACCGAGCGCTCTAGCGCACGCCAGGCAGCTTTTTTCCCGGCATTGTCGCCATCAAACGAATAACAAATATTATCGCATAGCCGAAACAGGATTTTAATATGCTCTTCTGTCACCGCAGTACCCATGGTGGCAACTACGTTGCTAATTCCATATTGATTTAACGCAATTACATCCATGTAGCCTTCAACAACAATTACCTGATTTAATTCCCGAATAGCTTTTTTGGCTTCGAATAAACCATATAATTCTTTAGATTTATTAAATAATTCAGTTTCTGGAGAATTAAGATATTTAGGCTCGCCCTTGGCAAGTACCCGACCGCCAAAGCCAATTATCTCACCGCGAATATTTTTGATGGGAAAAATAATCCGTTCACGGAAACGGTCATAACGGCGGCCTTCATCATTTTGGATAGTTAATCCCGCCGAAATCAATAGCTCGTTTTTGGCATAATCAGCAAAAACATTGGCAAGATTATTAAAGCTTGGCGGTGCAAACCCAAGTTCAAACTGATTGACTACTTGTGAAGACAGACCTCGATTTTGGAGATAATGCTGTGCGTAGTTGGAGGCTAATAACTGTTTACGATAATATTGCAGTGACTTTAACATAATATCATTTATGTTAAGCTTACGTTGCTTATGCTGCTCCTTTTGCTCTTTAGATAATTTGGGAGCATTGGCATCTTCAGGAATAACCACTCCGTACTGGTCAGCAAGGGTCTTAATGGCACTTACAAAGTCAAGCCCAAGATATTTCATTACGAAGCTAATCGAATTACCGGTCTCGCCACAACCAAAACAGTGATAAATCTGTTTGACACTACTTACGGAAAAGGATGGAGACTTTTCATTATGAAACGGACAACAGGCAAAATAGTTAGCACCTGAGCGCTTTAATTTTATATGTTTGCCGACCAAGTCAACAATGTCTGCACGCTCAACTACTTCATCAATAACATTTTGAGGAATTTGCATAATACTAATTACTTACTCATAATGAATTGAATTTCTGTTTTTGTCAAATAGCGCCAATTCGCAATTGGTAAATTATGATCAGAGACATTGGCTATCCTGATTCGTTTTAGATCTACCACTTTGTAGCCTAATACTTCCGCCATGCGGCGAATCTGGCGGTTTACCCCCTCGGTTAAAGTTATTATGTAAACATTTTTACCAATTTGGCGGACTTTGGCTGGGCGTAGTTTTTTGCCATCAAGAATTATACTTCCATTTGCTTGCCGCGTAAGATAATCTTCAGTTAACGGCAAATTAACCCTAACCACATATTCCTTTTCTTTCTCAAATTCAGCGCCAAAAACCTTATACACAAATTTACCATCATTGGATAGTATAACTAAGCCATGACTATCTTTATCCAATCTACCGGCATAGGTTAAACCATCGATCTCGGGCAACAAGTCAAAAATCGGCTTACCATCATGGCGGCTTTTACTACATACATAGCCTTTGGGTTTATTTAATACAATATAGCTAAATTGTGCTTTCTCTTGTTGCAAGGCGGGCAATAACTCTACCTTATCCTTGGCTGGGTCAATTTTATAACCCATTTCTTGGATAATTACGCCATTGACTTTAACAAAGCCTTTTTCTATAAATTCATCAGCCTTGCGCCGCGAACATATATCCATATCTTTTAAATATTTATTTAGTCGAACTAGTTCCATAAGGTGCTTCTTTATTAGATTTCTTATTTTTTAGGCTTCACATCTATTCCCGTGAAATCTATAAAACTTTTCAGGTAGTTATTATACTCCTAGTTAATACTACCCTTCGACTATTTGTTTGCAAGATACAGACGCGGCTTACTTTGATTACATTATATAGAAATTATCCCATTTTTGTTAATATGCCGGCAAAAAGGAAAATCACTGAAGCTACATTACTTGTGATGTTACAGACTATCTAAAAATTTAAAGCAGTTTATCTAATTTCTCAATACTGGACACTTTTATTTCTCATATAGTATAAATGAATATATTTAATTTATTTATTAGGAAGGAGGCTTAAACTTTTACTCAATATTGCGAATATAAGACTTTGTATTTGTTTTTTGGCTATTTGTTGATGCCTCGCGCTACTCAAACAATTCAACAAATTACGCCAATTGCATAAACAAAGTCTAATATTCTCCATAATTCAATAAATTTTAAGCCTCCTTCCTAATAAATTGAAGAATTAATTTATAGTCATAAAAAATAAATATAGAAGTGTCCGGCATTGAAAGTGCGTAACCTCCTAAATTTTATTATAAAAACTCAGCTCCCTTAAAACTAGCCGAGTTTCGTACGGTTGAAAAATTTAGCTAAATCATTCTTCTGAATAATTTATTAGTATTTGTCGGATATTTTCAGGCATATCCAGGTTTATTTCCATAAATTGCGCAATTTGCTCGGGTTCAAGATGCGGTAGCATGCTAATTAGATATGCATAAAAGATTTCAGGATGAGCTAGTTTCAAACTATTTTCTCCTTCGGCTAGCTGGTTTAAATCTGCAAAAACTTTTTCTGATAATGTATAAATATCGACTTTAGCTTGATATTCCTTTATCTCATTTATAAATAATCCTTTTTTTTCTGGAGAAATGTTTTTTATTTTTGGAATATACTTTTCCATAATATCCATATAATATTCCGTTTCGAATTCGTGTAACAACTCTTTATTTATGATTTTATTTATTTTATTTGCAAGATCAGCTGCTTTTTCTTTAATTTTAGTAACCAAAATTTGATTTTTAATGGTTCTAATTAGCACATGATTAATATAATTAAATACTAAATCCTGAAAACTATAAGAATTATTTTGGAACTGTTCCCGAATTCTGTATGAGATTTCAAAAATTATGAAGCTTATTTTGTCTGAGGAATATTTTTTTAGAGCTTCATATAAATTTATTTGGATTTCAGTAGCCACATTTAAGCTAATTTCTTCGTTTAATAAAATATCTTCAATTTTTTCAGTTAAGAAGGATTTCTCCATTTGCCAGTAGGTACCTTTCCTTTTGATTTCGGCTAGTTCTTTAAGAAGTTCTTTGATATTAGTTTTTAAATTTTGAGGATTAACACTAGTATTACTAGAGCTGTCTAGATCTAGCGAATAATTATCTGCCACTAATTTTACTACTCTCTCAGTAAAGTTATTTATTCTTAGCATTGATAAATAAGATAAATAAGCTTCATTTGATTGTAGATAAAATTGATTATCACCAATTACCGATAGTATTTTTTCTTTACCGGCTTTTTGCAAAAAATAATCTAAATTTGGAATAATCAACTTACTCAGCGGTACTTGGTATTCTTTGAAATAATCGGCCCAAAAATCAATTCCTAAATCAAATTGGTTCAGGTTAACTTTTCCTGCTGCAATCCGATATAAAAGTTTTTCGATTATTTTTAACCGCAAGCTTTGATCAGCCAATTTTCCCTTGTTTAAAAGCAGCTCTGATAGATAGTGCTCCTCAATAAAAGCTAAGTCATCTAAGCTATCTGAGCATAAATAGCTAGCATAAATTTTATCTTTGGTAATTTGAATCATGCTTGATGATTCTTGTCCTAGCACTTGAATAATTTTTTGAGTTTTCGGATTAAAGGCTGCTATCGGTATATTTGCTATAGGATTATTTTTTAACCAAACCGAAATTAAATTAGTAAAACCTGAAAATATACCAGCGGGCAAAGTTCTTATTTCATTATTTTCTAAATTGATATTTGATATGTGCTCTAGTCCGGTAAGCTTATCAATGGGAGGTACTTCATTTAAATTTAAATTGGTTAGTTGTAAAGATATACCCGATCCAGGATGCCTTATATTCAATAAATAACAGGCAATTACGCTATTTGCTGCGTTACGCCTGGCTGTCTTTTCTTCTAAATCTGCTGTTTTATCAATCCACGCTTTTAGAACTTCTAGATTTTTTAATAAATCGTTGGCTATTTCTTCATTAATTAAATTCAATTGTAAGAATAAAATGGAGCATTCGATAATTTTTGTGTCATTAGGACTTATAACCCCTCTAATAAATGTTTCAATTATATCCATTTCCACTAGAGCCTGTAATGGAATAACTGCTTTTAGAGTCGGCATTGCCCTTACTTGTTCTTCTAGATAATCTTTTTCATTAGAAAATTCCTGTTTTAGTTCCTTAAATTTCTGTTTATTTAACTGATACTTATATCTATTTAAGTTAAACGTATCAAATACATTGCTAATATTAGTGTACGCTTCTTCAAACGTCAGCCCAGTGGATATTAAATAACGAATAACCGCAGCATAAACGTGCAGTTTATCCTTTAATTTATTGCTATCAAGATATTTTGCAAGATTAGAATTCTCTAATTTAAACAAAATCAAACAAGTTAGAAAATTTTTTAGTGATTCATTTATATTTTTGCTAACATTTTCCTGTTTTACACCAATTTTTTCTGTTAATGTATAAATTTCAGTTGTTATTTGCTCACATTTTTCATAATTCTTAGTATTTACATCTTTATTAAAAAAATTCTGCCAATCTTGTAAACTAATAATTTCATCCAATTTCGGCAAAGAAGAGGTTCCATTTTGTTCATTAGCTGGCGGCGAAACTAAATTCAGTTGTTTCTCATTCAAATAATTTGAGATTTTAGTATAGAGCACCTCCGCAGTTTTAGAAAGTTTAAGTTCTACGTACAAACTACTTTTTGCTGGGTTAGCATCTTGAGAACAAATTTTATAAATATAATTTATATCGGTGTTGTCCAGACTAGTGAACGTTGTACTTAGGTAAGAAAGAATGTTTTCTTTACTCAACTTATCCACTATAGGATTAGCAGGTTTAATATATTGGGCAGTATTAAAGAATTTAAAAACTGTAAGCATATTTATCATAGTGGCTAAGGTAGTAAATGTTTGTATTTTATCTGGTCTATTCTCAATATGTTGCAGTAGTCTATTAATAAAGCCATGTTCTTGCCTTAGGATCTTCGCATTTTTGTTAAACCGTTCTGCATTAGCAAGTATATTTTGCATTTTTATATTTCCCCCTTATTAAAAAATAGAATATTATCTGATGCTACACATTTATTTATCTTGGCAAAAGTTAGCATTTATATAGAAAAATGACATCAGATATTAAGTTATAATGTATTTCGTTTCTTTCACTTTACCTTTGATTGCATAGATTTTTGCAATATGTTCTTTGCTTAGCTTTGTCAAATTTCAGTCAGGACAACCACCACTAACCCCTTGATCTTCTTCACTCAAAGCTTTAAACTTAGCATTTATCAGTTTTAATTTTTGTTGCCAGTCTTTATTGATTAGTTGGGAAATATTTCTTTGCTTAAAATCATAGCTATTAATTGCAGTTAAAACTTTTTCTTGAACTTCAGGATGATTTAACTGCTTACTGCGCTTACTGCCGATACGGTCAATAAGCCATCCTAATAAAATTCTATTCTTGTTTATAGTGGCTATCTTAATTGCTAAGACTTGCGCATTATCTATTATCTGTTGTTTTATCCATTCACTATTAAAATAGCCAACAAAGCTATTACAAATATAATCAGCAATAGTTTGTTGGTTAGCAATCTGATTGTCATTTAAATCATATAATAAAGCAACCAGAGGTTTCATGCAATCCATTTTCTGTTGGCTAGTAAATTTTTGCATCTCTTCCCATACGTCGCTGATTGAGTTTTGGGCTATAATAGCTACTATTTCCATTTCTATCGAGTTTTTGAGTTGTCTTTCGTTTTCATTTTTAACCGCCAGCTTTCCAATAAACTTTTCTATATCTCTGCGTTCAATCTTAGCAGTTGGGCTAATAATATGGTTAGCACTAGAACCTGAAATTTGCCTATCACATAATAGTTGTATCAAATTTTCCTGCAGCTCTAGAGTTATACTTATTTTCAAGTGCTCCTTGGATAATGGCACGTAAAGACGATTATTATTTAATACTGACTGTATAGCTTTTTCGCCGTCTGGTCGTTGGATAAAATACTCAAAATTATTAAAAACCAAATCCGCTAGCGACAGCTGGCCTTTATTGAAGAGTTCAACAAAAAAATCAAGACCCAGGCCAGTTTTACTAATTTCAACTTCTCCTTTAGCTACTCGAGATAAAAGCTTATATTCAATTAGTGATTTATTAACTATCAAACTTCCTATACCTTGATACTTTACAAGATCATCGAGCAAATATTTATTTTCAATAAATTTAAGAATTTGATTATTATTAGAATGTAGGTAAAGGGCTAAAACGCTTTCACGCGGAATTATTATATTCTTAACTAAATCTATACCAGATTTATCAATTAATTTTAAAAACTCACCATCGGATAATCGTGCTTCTTTATTTCCTGCCAAATTTAGTTTGTCTAGCTTATTAAATAATCCAAAAGCCTCTTCGGATAGGTCTCCTAAGCGATTGTGCCCAAGAAAAATTGAGCGGCATTCACTCCCAAAAACATTGGCACCTAACTTACTAATATTGTTGTAAGCTAAATTTATAGTATTTAAAGATGTGTTATCAACAAAAACCTCAGAATCTAAACAGCTAATTAAGTTATTGGCTAGATAAAGGAATTTTAAATTAGATAATTTATTTATTCTTTCCTTGGCTATATTTGAAATTTTATTGCTATTTAAGTTTAGTCTTTCTATATTCTCCATTCCTGTTAACTTATTAAATGGAGGGAGTTCATCTAATCCCAAATTATCTAGGCCTATCGCATTATCACGTTTTATATTACAGTTAATTATAATATCGCTTGCTTTACGTCGAGCTTCCCTTTGTTTGGCTACTTCTTCCCTATTTTCTCCATTAGCTTCGTTTACCCAGTTGGATAATACTTTTATATTGGCTAACCGCATTTCACTTAAAGAATTGACTTCAATAAGTTTAAGCTGCTGAAATAAAATATAACAGTCAATTAGCTGCAAATTTCGATTATATCTTCCATTTAAGAAATCAATTATTGACTGCTCACTCAAAGAAATGTCTATTGGGTTAGCAATTTCAAGTTTAAGCATTGTATTATCAATATGTTTTTGCTTTATTTTATTAATATAATCATAAAAAGATTTTTCATCTGCGTTACTTAAATATGGCTTTACAGTATCAATGATAAAATCAATAGCATTATTAAATGAATACCCAAGAGCTATAAGATAAGCGACAATAGCTTCATAAAAATACAATTTATCCGTATATGCTTCTGGTTTGATTAATTCTGAAGTAGTGTTAATTCTTCGGTAAGATAAAACTATAATTTTTATCAAATTAGTTAATGAAGAAAGAGCATTTCTATTACCGGGATGATTTACGGATATCTTGTTAACCCATTCGAATATCTGGCTATTGTGGCTTGATAAAATTGCATTTATTATTTCAGCACAATCTTTATCTTGATCTTGAGTTGGTATATTTTGATTTTTGAAAAAATCTTTCCACCTTTCGATGCTAATTATTTCGATTGCAGTACTTGCTTCCTGGTTAGTGACATGGAACAACGGTAGCGCCTTACTCCCATTTTCTCCTAAATTGTTTATAATTTCCTGGTATACAATATCTCCGGTTTCTGATAGAGTTAATTTATTATTAAAAGAAATCCAAATATTGCTAAAGATAATTTCACAAAGATACATAGCTCCTGAAAGGCTAGAATCATTAACAAATTCAGTTAAAAAACTAGCAATTTTTTCTCTAGATATATTTGGCAGATTTTCATTCGAAATAACAGAAGATGGTAAATTATTTAACTCTTCGATTGCTTTAAATAAATTTAGTACCGATGCCAATTTAACAAAACTACAGCGATCAGATTTAAGAAAGTTACCTTTTAAATAACCCGTTGCAAATGCAATACGCTGAATGTCTTGGCTTTGGGTAATAGATTGAGTATTAGTATTACGTAGCATTTCGTTTAATCCCGTTAAAAAATATTGTTATTTATTCCTTATACCGCTGTATAGTGCATAATGGATTTTTCTTTCATTACATAAATCTCACATATCTTTAATTATTTTGGCAAAAGCTAGAATAATATTTAATAAGTGATGTTACGCACTTTTAATTTTTAGGCAAAACTTAATAAATCAGACAGCCTGCTTTAAACTTTATTAGTCTACGTAACATCACATAATAATTTTCTTTAAATCAAGGCTAAGCTTCTCTCCCAGAACCTCTTTAATTACATAGCCTATATCCTGGTTATTATAAAGTTGAACGGCACAAACATTAGAACAGGATGGGCTTAATACTAAATCATGAATTATTTTCCCTATAAATGTCTGCGTAGAATCGCTTAAATAGCGATTGCCTTGCTTAACTGCTAAAGATAGTAATAATGCACCTAATATCCGCAATTGAGCAAAAGCTCGATTATCAATTTGCTTAGTTTCAGGGTCCATATAGTCATAACCCAGTATACTTTCGCTTGATAAGTTGATAAAAAGATAGCCAAGCAGATAATTGACTTTATAGTCATGGATATTTCTTAAATTTGCTACATCATTTAGCACCTGTATTATTTCATCAACAAAATTTTTTATACTATCATCTAAAAATTCAGCGATTACAAATCCTGGAAGACTATTATATTTTTTAGCTCCTTCTAGATTAACCACCTGGTTACTAATCTTAATCGCTGATTCTTGAAGTTTATTTTTATAAAACTCATCTTCTTTTAATAAACGCATTAATTCCTGCTTAAAACCTAGTTCAATATCTTGACGGCTATCCGGCTGAATTACCATATTAATAACTATCTTTTCTAGCTCTCTTTTCTTTTCTAGATTAATAACTTCGTTAAGTTTAAATCTGTTATCAATAAACTTGAAAATCACCGGGCCTAGATAGTTCGCAACGGTTATATTCTTGAAAAGGATCGTTTTTAAATATTCCGGAATCTCTAATTGGTTAAAATTCATAAGACTAATTGGGAATGAATGCCATACAAACCAGTCATGCTCATGAGTACTATTTATAACTTCAAGTAAATCACTTTTCTTGATGATTTTTAGCTGGCCATTCGATTCAATTAATTTCGCTGCCATATGAGAACTAAGAATGTGCGCCGCTTGTAATTGAGCAATTTGCTTTGACAATTTATTTGAATATTTACCCCCTTTAGTTAGGTCAATGTATTCTGATTCAGAAGTTGCTAGAGCAACTAGATATTCATAAAGATTTCGGTCAAGTTCAATAATACTTAATGAATTTACAGCAATTTTTTTCCTGTTTACTGGATTTAATAATCCAATATCATTTAAGCATAATAATTTATAGCCTGAGTCTGAATTAATTGGGATAATGCCTGAAGCCTGCTTGCTGTCATCTGCAATTCCTAAAACCTGGCAGTACATAATTACTAACTTAAGCAACTCGAGCATGTTCAACGGTATATCAGAGCTATTTTCTATAAAGTGCGCAATTTCATTTGGTTTAAGAAATGGCAGCATGCTTATTAGGTAGGCATAAAATAATTCCGGATACTTAATTTTTAGATTATTCTCTCCTGCTAAGAGCTGAATTAATTCTTTATAAGCATTATTTACTATGGCTTGCCAGCTATTACTTTTTGATGTGTTTAGACGATTAATTTTTGAAGAATATACAGCGACTTCTTTTGAAATTGCCTTTTTCGCATCAGCGCTGCAATCGCTAATACCAGGGAAAGATTTTCTTAAAATATCATGATAATTCTTATCCCTAAATTCATAATTAAAAGAATCTATAACGTTTTCTAATTTAGCTATAAACCCTTCAACTTTTTCCTTAACTTTTACTTGTTTTACGTCTTCAAGATAATCGTATTTTATTTGTTTAAACAAGTGTTTAGAAATCGCTGCTTTATGATCAAAACTATCAATTAACATATGTCGATAAATAATTTCAGTAATTTTAATCCTTGAGTTCATTAAAATATATGGATATTCCTTAATAACTTCATCTGAATCAGAATTAGATATCTCAATTTCTTGCATTATAAACACCATTATCTTTTCTACTAAAAAGCCAAGATGCCTTTCTTTGTCTACAAGATTTTCTTCATCTTTTTTTATTTTATCTACAAAGTTTTTAATATTGTATTGAAACCAATCAATTTTTACTTGAGCAACTTCGCTTGTTGATTTAGCTAAATATAAATTCGTAATTAACCGCTTCATATTAACCATAAATTCTATTAAAGCGGCCACTTCTAAACTTGGTTGATTTACTGGTAGATATAAAAGATTATTAGTGATTACTGATAATAATTTTTCTTTTCCATCTTTTTGTAAAAAAAAGTCTACATTTTTAAATATCATATATTTTAGCGACATATGATTATCTTTTAGACAATTGCACCAGAAATCAATACCTAAATTGGTTTCACTTAAGTTAACTTGTCCTGCTGCAATCCTTGATAAAAGTTTATATTCTACTTCTCGAGATAACCATAAACCTCCACCAGGTTTTAATATGAATATTTTTAAAAGGCAATACTCTTCAATAAAGCTAATTTCATCAAGATTATCATTAAATAAATATACATCATTAATCATATCATCGCTAATTTTCAGTTCAACAAAATTATCTATGCCTAATAACCGAATTAGCTTTTGCATAGTTGGATTAAAAGCGGATAAAGGAATATTTTGAATTGGATTATTTTTTAATGAGAGATTAAAAAAACCATTAAATGTAGCAAAGCCCCCATCGGGAAGATTTTCAATCTTATTGTTTTCCAAGAAGAGATTTGCAAGATAAGTAATATGGTCAAAAAGCTCTTTAGACAATGACGTTATCTTATTTCTACTTAAACGTATTGTTGTAAGTTGATTATTAGTCATAAAAGTTTCAGAATTTAGATGAGAAATATTATTTCCATCCAAATGAAGACTACTAAGATTGGTTAATTTTACGAAGCATTTTTCCCTTAATTCAACAAAGGAATTAAAATCTAGATCGAGATGTGTTATATGTTCTAGGCCAATTAAATGTTCCAATGGTGGGATTTCACTTAAATTTAGGGAATTGAGTCTCAAAGAGGTATTTCTATTGAATATAGAAGCAATTATACGGTTAGACGCTTCATACCTAGCTTGTTTTTCTGATGCTGTAGGGGCATTACTCACCCACTTTAGAAGGACTTCCAAATTTGCCATAAGCATGGTGGCAGCTTCTTCACGTAAAAGCTTAACTTGCAAAAACAAAATAATACAGTCAATACATTGGTGTTTACCGTCTAAATTACCATATAAACTACTAATTATTGTATCTTTTTCAACCAGGCTAGTTATTAAAAATATATTTTGCGAATCTATTTTTTTGTTTATTTCACTGCCTGGCTCTTTTAAAAAAATATTATTCCTTTTTAAAAAGTCCCAATTCTCTTCTAAGAAATTTACTTGCCGTTTTAATGGCCACATCTCGCGACCTAATGGGTGATTTATTATACTTTTATCATAATTCTCAATTTTGGCCAAATACTCTTTCATTGTTGTTTGCAAAAGATTAAAAGCCAGGTCAAATGAAAAGCCTATTGAAATTAAATATTTGATAATTAAATTGTATACTTTTAATTTATCATCTTCAAAATTACAATTAAAGAATGATTGTAAATTTCGATTAACAGTTTGGTTTTGCAAGGCTGCAGCTATGATTAAATTACTAATTGATGGTAAAAGAATTTTTTTCACTTGATTAAGATCTTTAATCAACATAATAATTTGATTACACTTATTACCTATACCGTAATGGTCTTCAGCAGTAAAATTGCCATTAAAAAATATATGCCACTCCTCAATGCTGATAATATTTTCAAAATCTGAAGATGAAAGCTGTGTTTGGGTTAAATAACTTATTATTTCATTATAGAAAATTTCTGCTGCTGGTGTACGTTTTGGTTTATCGATTGTTCTATTTTGATCTTCTAAGCTATTAGCATGGCAAGAAATAGTATAAATATATTCAACATCAGAAACAGTTAGCTCTGTAAAAGCAGCCTCCATATAAGTAAGGATATGATCCTTGCTAAGATTAAGATTGGCTAAATTTTGGTTAACAAAAAAAATATTATTATTAAAATAATCAATTACTGTGATCATATTGATTGTAGATACCAATAAAGTTAATGACTGCACTTTATTTGGGCTATTTTCCAATAATCCTAAAATATTCATTTCTCTGTTAAACTGAGGTTTTTCTGATTCGTCTAAATTTGTGAGGTTTGCTAACTTAAATTTTTGTTTGCTTATAATCGAATTTAGCATTATTTAATTCCTAATATATCAAATTTGCATTAGAAGCGGCTTTATCTGCTTAATACCGGACACTTTTTTCTAAAGTTACGCTTAATTGGGATTTAAACAGTCTCAACTTTACTAAATTTGTAGCGATAAAAGTGTCTGGTATTGAGAGTAACTGGCTTGTTAGCCTTGTATAGTAATTGGTTTGTAGATAATTAATCTTGAATTAAATGAGGATAGATAACGATACTATCGAACTTTTTAGCAGATATTGATAATAAGTAAAAAAAACTTATCGTTACAAAAGATCTTAATGAAAAAACTATGCTTATAACCTTTTCATAATCGCTACATTTAAAAATCATAATTTCAACTAAATTAAACAAGATTCGAGCAAATGCCGATATTTGTTGCGCCGCACAGCCAATAATGCCATTATAAAATCCATGAATATTGTTATAATACTTATTAGACCTTTAGTATACGCATTGATGGGGAGTTTTAAAATGCGCAAATTTCTGGCCTTGATTGTTTTTCTATTTACAGCAACACTTTGTTTTGCTTCTACAAAGCCAAATATCATCATTTTAGCCACCGGAGGAACAATTGCAGGTATAGCAAGTTCTCAAGTTTCGACTACATATAAAGCTGGAAGCCTAAGTGCTGAACAGCTTATTGCATCAGTGCCTGGCTTAAAAGATTTGGCAAACATCAAGTACCAACAAGTTTATAATAAAGATAGCGGCAATATAACATTGAACGACTGGTTAACATTAGCTGAGGATGTCAATAAAGCCGCTAACGACCCTAATATTAGTGGTATCGTTATCACTCATGGCACTGATACGCTTGAAGAAACTGCGTATTTTCTAGATTTAGTTATGAAAACCCAAAAGCCAATTGTATTAGTTGGTTCGATGCGTGCCGCAACTGCCTTAAGCCCTGATGGACCATTAAACTTATATAATGCAGTGGCAGTAGCTGCAAATCCTCGTGCTAGTAACAGAGGGATATTAGTTACCATGAATGACCACATTTTTAGTGGGCGATATGTTACAAAAACTAACACCACCAATACAGATACTTTTAAGTCTTTAAATAGTGGCCCAATCGGAAACGTGGTTATGGGCAAAGTTATATTTAATTCAGAAATAACGCGTGAGCATACAACAAAGACTCCGTTTTCAATTACTTCTAGCACCAACCTGCCAGATGTTGAAATCATTTATGAATATGTAGGAGTCAACACAGAAATGCTTGACAACATTCTAGATACTAAAGGCTTAAAAGGCCTAGTAATTGCGGGTGTTGGCGATGGGAATATCCCGGACTATGAAAAAGACTTTTTGATAAAAGCTCGTAAAAAAGGAATCGTCATCGTTAGAAGCAGCCGGGTTGGCAGTGGCGAAGTTAGCTACGACTATAATAATCTTGATACTACCTACGGCCTAATCACAGCGGATGATCTAAATCCACAGAAGGCAAGAATCTTGTTGATGCTTGCTTTAACCAAGACAAATGACATCAAACAGATACAAAATTATTTTTATACTTACTAGAGGATAAATGTTATGGATTATAGAATTGAAAAAGATTTTATAGGTGAATATAAAGTACCAATTAATGCATATTATGGCGTACATACTGCTCGAGCTATTGAAAATTTCAAATTACAAGATTATCATCTGACACATTCTTACCTAATTCGCGGCTATGCAAAAGTTAAAATGGCTGCAGCATATGCAAATTATCGAACTGGTAAAATTTCGCGTGAAATCAAAAAGGCAATAATTTTCGCATGCGAACAAATTCTCCAAGGTAATTATCTTGATCAATTCGTAACTCCAGCAATCCAGGGCGGCGCGGGTACATCAACCAATATGAACGTGAATGAAGTTATTGCGAATATTGCCTTAGAACATATGGGTTATGAAAAAGGACGCTATGATATTTTGGACCCCATTGACCATGTCAATGCCTCACAATCAACAAATGACTCATATCCAACAGCGATAAAGATCGGCATTTATGAGTTGACTAATGAAGTCGAAAAAAACCTAAAATATTTACGGCGTTGTCTTGAAGATAAGGCATTGGAGTTCAAAGATATAATGAAAATGGGCCGAACGCAGCTAGAGGATGCTGTGCCAATAGCCTTGGGCCGTGAATTTAAAGTTTATGCAATGGCAATTAATCGTGACGTGCGCCGGTTACATCAAGTTAAAGAACTATTTTTACAAGTCAACATGGGCGGCGATGCTATTGGGACAGGAGTATCAAACCATCCGGATTATAGAATTGCAGTAATTGAGGAATTGCGTAAAATTACTGGAACACCAATTACCGCGTGCGAAGACCTTGTTGATGGAACGCAAAACCTGGATGTCTTTCCGCAACTATCAAGCATGATTAAAATCTGTGGATTAAATTTGCGTAAAATCGCTAATGATCTGCGCTTAATGAATTCAGGACCAACAACATCTATACATGAAATTGATTTGCCTGCGCTTCAGGCCGGTTCCAGTATTATGCCTAAAAAAGTCAATCCGGTCGGTGCAGAATTTATAATGCAAATAGCTTATAAACTACTTGGTAATGATTTAATAGTTTCTGAATGTACCGTTGGTGAGTTTGAACTTAATGCTTGGGAGCCGCTTATCGCAGATGCAATTTTTGAAAGTTTAACCTTGCTCCGTGATGGATTAGAAAGGTTTGCTAATACAGTAGTTAAAGGAATTACGGCTAATAAGGAATTATGTGAAGCATATTTTGAAAGCTGCCCAACCGCAGCAACCGAACTAATTTCTATTATCGGTTATAAAAATGTAGCGGAGATAATTGCTAGGGTAAATGAAACTGGTGAATCTTATAAAAAAATTGCAGTAGAACTTGGATTTGTAAATAAAAACTATTTTGATAAGCAATAAATTATTAGGCAAGGGAAACCGGCATTATGGTCCATTTCCCTGTTTTTATTCACAATAAAGGTTTACTATAAATATATTAGGAGCTAAGTGTCAGTTTATTTTAAGCAAAGTCAAAATAAATAATGCTACAATATAGTTAATTTTTGTCAATTAATGGAATATCTTTTCTATTTACCCTTAATTATCTGTTTTATGGAAATGGTTAATTCATGAAAGCTGCTCGCGCAATTATAATAAGTTTAGTACTGGGTATATTTTTTGGCTGGTTAATCCGTAATGTTATTACTCTATCGCCAACCGCTACAAATAGTCTGCTAGATTACCTAGCAATGGCTTCAGATATTTTTATTAAATTGATCAAAATGATTGTTGCCCCCCTAATTTTTGCGTCTTTGACACTTGGGGTAATTAATATCGGCGACAATGCAAAAGGTTTAGGCGTATTATTTGCCCGAGTACTTGGCCTATTTATAATATCTTCAATTTGTTCATTGTTCATAGGCTGGTTTGTGATCGATCTGTTCAAACCTGGTCTATCAATGGTTGAAGTTGGTAAAAATTTACTTGAAACTGGAACTTCGGTTGGCGGAAAATTTGACTCCTCTTCAATTTCATTGTCTCACTTTGTTAAAGAAACAGTGCCTGACAATGTTGTTAATGCTTTTGCCGGCAATCATATTATTCAAATCGTAATATTTTCCTTGTTTTTTGGTTTTGCCTTAACTAAAATTGATGCTAAAGGCCGTGATGCAATTCGTGATGTACTTGATGGCATTATGCATGCAATGTTTGCTATTTGCCATTCAGTAATGAAATTGGTCCCATTGGCAGTATTTGCCTCAATTTCAAATGTAATCATTAAAAATGGGTTTGGGGTATTATATACATACTTATTGTTCATTTTAGAGTATTACCTTGCGTTAATTGCCGTTTGGATTGCCTTATATCTGGTATCTTTAAAAGTAGTTGGCCAGAAAGTTAACCAATTAATCGGTGCATTAATCCCTCCACTATCCTTATCGTTTGCTACCTCTTCATCGGAAGTGGCCTACCCTGCGGTATTTGAGGAATTGGAAAACTACGGAGTCCGTGAGAAAATTAGTAGCTTTGTACTACCAATGGGATATTCATTCAATATGATTGGTTCTATGGTATATTTCAGTTTTGCGATCATTTTTATTACCCAGGTTTTCGGTATTGAGATTGCTTTTACTGATAAATTGTATATCTTCTTCATGCTTTTGGTTACCTCTAAAGGCATTGCTGGTGTACCTAGAGCATCAATTATGGTAATTTCTTCAGCTGTAACGGCATTCCATTTTCCTGCCGCTAGCGTGCTGTTATTATTACCGATTGACGCGTTTGCAGATATGGGTCGTAGCGCAACTAATGTATATGCCAATGCGGTAATGACAACCTTTATTGATAAATGGCATAAAGACTAATTCAAAGTTTTTATTAAATAAAAGAACCAGATCTACTCATGATCTGGTTTTTTGTTTAAAAGCTACTGTAAACTTTAAATTTTGCAATGTTGCCCTTCGATCAAATATTCTTAATTCTGGTTATTTGCCAATAATTGTTTAATCTCAGGATAATGTATTATTTCCACACTATTGCTATTTTCAAGATTTTTTTCTGCATTTAGCCGCATGGCTTTAGCCAAGTCTTCAACTTTTACCTCATGGAATATTGACGGAAGTAAAACCGAGATAAATGGAAAAACCAATTGGTTAAAATAGTCTTTAAACCCATAGCGGATATTTTTAGTTACCAGTAAACTTGGCCTAAAAAAGCTACAGCGCATAAAATTTAAATTACTGAAATTATTTTCAACGGTATTTTTAACGCGAAAAAAATAAGAAAATCTTATAAGTCGTTCAAAATAAACCGATGTTAATAAGTTTATATGCTGAACGCCTGATAGTTGGCAAGCTTTAGCAAACTTGCTGGGATAATCAACTTCAACTCTCCATAAAGTTTCCTTAGATACTTTAGTCGGTTCACCAATACCTAGGGTACAAAAAGCTACATCACAATTATTTATATATTGTAACGCTTCAGCTTCCAAATTATCCATATTAATTGTATATTGAGTAAGTTTAATAGCCCCGGGTAGATTATTAAATTGATTAGTATGGCGTCTTGTCAATATCTCTACTTTGTCCCATTTAGGCGAAGCTAGTAATTCTGCCACTAAAGCTGAACCAACTGCCCCGGTTGCGCCAATAACCACAGCTCTTAGTCTCATGTTTTCACCTTAAAAAAATCATTATGAAGCTAAATCAATGTTTCGCGATTAAATGACCCATGTTTCATGAAGATGCTTCCATACAAAACCACTTACCGTTTTTATGGAAGGAATTAGTAGCGCTGTTGAAATCCGGTGGAGAAATTGCTCCGCGAAAGTTTGCTTTTCTTCATACGTAACTAAGGCATACTCATTTGTAAAATCATGTAATTTAAAGTTTACAATTTCAATTTTATTTCCAGGACGGGCATTCAATGAACTAGGATACCAGTTACTTAGCTTTACCAAGTCTAAAATAGTGCCGCTAGGAGTAATCATATAAAAGTCTTTATCAAAATGTTCCAAAAATTCAGTTTTAGCTTTCTTAATATCTTTGACATTACCTCTAAATAAATTCTCGATTAAAACATGTAGATCAATAACTTCCTGTAATGCTTTATCATAAACACTTTTATTTAGCATATTTCTTTCCTTTCAGTATTTTTAGCATTTGTAAAATAGCTAAAAATCAAACAGAGCGAGGCTAATTTCAAATCGGCTGTACGATTATTTGATAGCGAGCCAAGTAAATATCTATTATTTATTACTTTGGTTAGTAAATTGCGTATATAACTGATTGATGCCGAGTAGAAGATCTTGTATATCATAATATTTATACTGACTATGTTTACCAAGCCAAATACCTGAATAATCGTATTTTTTTAAACGTTTTGCGTCTGAACGCATTTTGGCAGTTAAATAGTGTTGGACTGGAAAAGGATAATCTGGTTTAGTAATTTCTTCTACTAATTTATTCTTAACTGCCCTAACCCATTTACCGGTTATCGATTGAGTTAGCCTAGTTTCATTATTTACAAGAATATAATCAACCAAATTCTTATCTAATGAGCTCAAATTTGAAAGCATAAAGACAGTACCTAATTGTACCATGTCGGCACCCAAGCGCCAATAGTCAAGCATATTTCCAAGATTAATACCACCCGATACAATAATTGGCAACCCAAAACCCCTGGTTTTAATCTGTTTAAAAAGCTCAATGGTCGTAAGCTCGCTAAGTGAGCTATTTTCAAAACTAGCTTGGTGCCCGCCAGCTTCAATCCCTTGTAAAATTAATCCATCAGCTCCATTTGCCACTACATGACATGCTTCTTCAAGATTAGTTACACTCGCCAAAATTTGAATTCCATGACTTTTAAGTTTACGGATAATTGAGGGCTTAAAAAAACCAAATGTCGAACTAACATATTCAATTTTATATTTTAATAATAGTGACAGATACTCTTCTTGGCTAATTGTCGCTGGAACTGCAAAGGAAGGTAACGAGTCTCCAATTATATGTTGTTCTATCTGGATAATAGTTTGAGGTTTGGGATATTCATTCTGGTTATTACGCACTTTCTCAATGAAGACATTAACTAAAACAGGATTTTTCGTTAATGATCGTACTTTATTTAACATGGCATCACAGTCTTGTAAGCTTAAATAACCGGTAGCTACCGAACCAAGCATACCGGCATTGCTAACAGCAGCAATCAGCTCAGGAGTTACGATACCTCCTGCCATTGGTGCCTGTATCACAGGTATTTTAAGATCTTTAAACATTTATTTCTGTCCTTAAAATATTAATCATGACCATAAAAATCCTTTTAGCTTATTTAATAGTATTCACTTGCGGGAATAATAATAAATTGCAAAAATGACTAATAGCATGCCAGAAAATTTGATAAAAGTCAGCCCCTCGCCAAGTATTAGCCAAGCTAAAATGGTTGTCGCAATAGGCATAAATGCAGTCGACAATGCGCTATAGGTTGCATCAATATTAGCTATACCCTTTTGCCAAAATATAAAAAACAAGCCAGAAGTGATGCCAATTATGCCTAAGAGTAGCCAGTCATGCAACGAAATAGCATACCAATAACTATTAGGGTAGAATAAGACGATTAAATAAAGAAATGGTAAATTTAATGCATTTAATAAAAGTGTTTTATTTAGTGTTGCTAATTTAACTGGATGTAGTTTACTTAGAATATAATATAGAGAATCGGGTATGAGTGCAAGCATTACTAAAAAATTGCCAAGTAAGGCATGCGAAGCTTTTACATTATCGTGGCTAAAGTTTATTAATACTAAGCCAGCTACAGCAATCAAAACTGACTTGGTAATTTTCAAAGTTAATTTTTGTTTAAATAAAACTACACTAAGACAGATAACTACAATCGGTAAAACACTGGTGATCAGGCCTGCACTATTAGCATTGGTATAATATAGTCCATGCAGCATTATCGCGTTGAACGCTACTCCAGCACCTAATGCCTCACAGGTTACAATAAGCCAGTCTTTGCAAGTTAAACTAAAAAATTGCTTTAGAGATGGTGTCCTTAGACTTAGGCAAAGGATTATCACGCTGGTAACCGTAAAACGAACTGTCAAAACAATTATCGGATTAATATGGTTTATTAGACCTTTAGCTAAAACTATATTTACCCCAACACATGCCTGAGCAGTAAAAAGGAGCAATACTGATTTTAATATTTGATTCATTACTTATCGCCCCCGTACTTTGTTTTACTTAAATCGCTATTTTTGCAAAAAGAGAGATTAATACCGGTACTGCAATACTTAAAATCATCCCGCTGGAAATAGCCAGTAAAATACAATTTTCATGCAAGTTTTCTTTGATTACCGGCAATGAGAAATCCATTGCTGTGCCACCACAGTAGCCAACTAAGCTTGCAGGATAAAGACGACCTAACGAGGGAATTAAGATTATTGCAAATAATTCACGGCAAAAATCGATAAAGAAAGAAATCGTTCCCATATCTTGGCCAAGAAGGCGGCCATTTAAAATACTTGCAAGCGTATACCAGCCAAAACCAGAACTCAACATAAGACCATGATTTAATGGAATACCAAGAATTAATGAAGCTACGCCTCCTGCGACAAGAGAACTAACGATTATTGTTTTGGCGAGTAATACTCCTTGTTTATTCATTATCATTGAACGTAAGGCAATTCCGTTAACACGCATTTGATGGCCGATAACAAATAGCAAAAGAAATAATAATCCACTTATGATTTGGCTGATACCAGTTAAAGGATGTTTTAGCAAAACACCAAAAAGCATGCCCAATGCTATGATAACTATGTATTTACCGCTTTCTTTAATAAATAGCCAATAGTTGGCATGATGAGTTTGTTTGTGGCTAATTTGCAAACTTTGGTTTAACCGCTTAAAAACCAGGTTTGTTGCGACAAAGTTACCGATAAAAATTAAACCGACAAAAACCCCTACAGTTTTACTAATATTAGCTAGTTGACCTAGCAAATTTCCTTCACTACTTCCTAACTCATAGCCCATCACAAATAAAATTAGAACTACGATCGCAACTAGCATTTGATTCAAAATCTTTATCGGCAGTGGGAGACGCTGAATACTATAGCCTAAAATCAGCGCTCCTACAATAGTCAGTAATTGGAACATTATTAATATCCTTTCGCTGCAAATTATCTTTCCATAACATTTGCTAATATGAGTCGATGCACCCTTATCCAGTCTATAAGCAATTTCTATTAAACTTATAAAATTCTCTTTATAAGTTCAATTTAAATACACATAAATCAAAATACTTAAGTGCGCTTTTAATTTATCATTTACTGATTTTTTAAAAAAATTTACTGCTTAAGTAAAAGACATTCATCAGTTTTTATAATTTAAAGAAGCGATAAAGTGATTTTTACCCTAAACAAAAAATAAACTTTAACTTCCAGTTTGATGTTATTGGCATTATCTATAGGCAATTCAGCCATTTTTTAAGGTTAGTCGACCTAAGTTACTGTAAGGGCTCAATTGTATCAGCATAAACTTTCTTGGAATAAGATTTTTACTTTGCAATTATACTTATCAGCCGTGTTTTTTCGGAACTAAAAGAATAAGCTTAAAGACGCCATAAATTTTAAAAATAAAAAATCGTCGATTTAATTTAGCGATTATCATGTATCTTTTATTTAAATAATCTAAAACCCGTAATTACAGTGATTTTAGTATTATTTTAAACTGCAATATATACAATATATATTATACTAATTTTATCATCTCCTCGAACTCATGCATTATTAGTTTATGCTTTTCAATGATATAATCCTAAAATCCTATTGGCACGTCTGCCGTTCTGCATTATTTTATGATTAATATACTAATAACTTTAAAAGCAGAAAGCAAAAATATTGATGTTTTTTACAGCTCTACAAATTGATTTTTTACATATATATAAATTTTGATTATGGAGATAGTAAATGATTGATAAATTTCAGCGCTTTAGGAAAACTGTTTATTCAGGCGGGATATTGATATTTTTAAGCATTAACCAAGCGTTTGCTCTGGTAAATTTTCAATGTTATGGAAATAACTATAATTCACAATGCATTATAATGAAAGGAAATTCTCATGATGCAAGAACCGATTATAGTACAAACGCTCAGGAATATGATCCAAGTCAAGTAATAACTCAAGATACAATTGATGCGATATTAAAAAAACAAAAAAATGCTAAACAACTAACCATCGAGTTTACACCAGGAAATTATACAACTTATCCACTATCAATACAAAACGTGAACAACTTGACTTTTAAATTAGATAACGGCACAGTCATTACTGCAATTCCAATGAAGCAAAAAAATAAATCTGACAAGAAAGATTCTAACCCGTGGAAAAATGTTGAACATGTTATAGAGTTTATTAACTGCAATAACTTAACTCTAGTCGGTGCGGCACCTAATGCTAACCAGCTAAAAAATAACCGTCCAGATGAAAACACAACTATGCCAAGCGTTATCGATGGGAATGGAGCTGATTGGTGGAAAGCAGCCAATAAAGATAGCAAAACTTATCGGCCACCATTCTTTTTTTTGCAAAACATTAATGGTTTAAATATTTCTAATCTAGAATTTCGCAATTCACCAAGGGTACATCTAAAAATCCGAAATGCCAAAGATACCTCAATTGATCAAATATTAATTCACTCAGACAAAGACTCGCCAAATACGGATGGGATAAATGTCGGGGCAGTACAAAATTTATCAATTACTAATTCAACAATTTATAACGGTGATGATAGCATAGCTATTAATAGTTATAAACCATATATCGACCAAAATATTAAAATCAATAACATGGCAATGTACTACGGGCATGGTATTTCACTTGGTAGTGATGTATCATCAGATATAGAGAACGTTACTGCTACAAACATTGATTTTCATTTTACCCATAATGGGCTTAGGATCAAAACTGATTGTGATAAAGACTGTTCGGACAAAGATGATAATGATTTTGCAAATAGCAAGAATAAAAACCCAGTAACGATTAATAATATTAATTTTAACCATATTACGATGGAGGGAGTAAAATTCCCTATCATTTATAACTTTGGCTATGAGAGTAAGAAATGGTCTAATGTAAATGTTAAGAATATAACTTACTCGGATATTCATTCAGAAAACTCAAAGATGCCATCTACTTTGCTATGCCATAAACAAAATGGTTGTAGCGGAATAAATTTTGATAATGTTAGTATTGATTCCGCTGGAGAGTGCCAAGATATAAGCATTACACAAGATGGAAGTAAAAAAACATACTCGGATAAAGCAACAAAATGTTTAGCTAACTAGGTTTTTCCTTTTACTGCCCGTGGATATGATACTATTCATGGGCTCATGTTTGTTTTGTATATGCAAATACATAATGACAATATTTATTATTTAGCCAGCAATCTTATCTATCTAATATAATTTCCGAAAATGCACACCTAAAGCGAAACTCTAAGCATATAACACGAATCCCTCTTTAATATAATCTAGCGTAGTGCAAACAGACCAGTCTCAATACCGGACACTTTTATCGCTAGAGATTAGTAAAGCAAGTTTTAAATATAACCAATTTATTCTAAGGGATACTTTATCTATTACTCAAATATGCAGGAAATAAGACCTTGTATTATTCATGGGCTATTTGTTGATGCCTTGCGAGACTCACACAGTTCAACAAATAACGCCAATATCATAAACAAAGTCTAATATCCTCCCGCATTCGTATAGATAAACATTCCTCAGAATAAATTGAAAATACTTAAACCTCAATTGCGAGTAACAGTAAATATTAAAGTGTTCAGTGGTAAGACCAGTATCTATTTTGAATATAAGCTGTATTGGATAAATAATGAACAATAATTTTTATTTAGCAAAAGGTAAAATTAACATTAGTCATAATATATTATCAAAGAAACTTAAGAAGCCATGTATATTATTTAAGAAGTTTATAGTTGCCGGTATAGCTTTAGATCAATTACCTTTTGAGATACATTTAAGACGCTGTAAATCTATATTACTTCATTCAACCAAGCTAACTAAATATTCACAAAATAAGTCGAGCTAGCACTTATTATATATAAGTGTCGACTAAATATTGGCTAAACGCAAACGAAGCAGTATAAGCTGGCGAAATGCTATTTACTACATGTACAGAATTTTTTGCAGTTTCAATAAGGAAATCATCCATGATTTCTTGCTTTTTGATATTATATAACCGAGGCTGTATCCCTGATATACCCCACTCGGTAAACCTAAATTGATTAATGTCTCTAACTAAAGTTGCAGCATAATTAATTAAACCTTTTTTGGATTGCTTTTTCAATTCGGCAATTGCCATATCACGAAAATTAAATTTATTTGTAACTAGCAGTTTAAATTCAGTCATTAATATTTCTTTCATCTCATTAAACCGCCAATTTTCGAGCCAATTATAGTTTTCACGAGCTAAGCAAGGTACTGCGGTTGGACCAACTTTGATTTTGCCATCGTATTCAGGTGAAAAATGTACGCCAAGCATTTTCAAACGTAGATCAGGGACTGGATAAATATGCATCTTATAATTACCGATTAAATCATCACAGTATAAGAATACCCCTTTAAATGGAATCAATGTATAATCGGAAACAAGATTATACTGCCGTGCAATTTTATCAGCATACATCCCGGCACAATTAATTAGCGTCCCATATTCAATCTCACCGCCGCTAGTCATGATACGGTTATCTGAAAGTTTTGCCATAAACTCAGTGTTAAACCGGAATTTAACTCCACTTTGAATTAAGTCCGATTCAAGTTGCCGACAGATACCTAAAGCATGGAATGAGGCTGTTTTCGGTGAGTAGATAGCAAGGTGGTTGGTTTTAGCCGTTGGTTCGATTTCGCTAAGCTGCTTTTCATCAACTAATTCAGCAGTTACACCATTAGCCAAAGCCCTTTGATACAGGCTTTTTATTTGTTCAGTTTCATTATCATTTGCAGCAACAATTACTTTACCGCACTGGTTAATCGGAATATTATTAGCTAAGGAGTATTCGCGGATTTTTTCAGCGCCACTAACGCAGAACTTAGCACGCAAACTGTCTGTCGCATAATATAAACCAGCATGCATAACCCCACTATTCCTACCACTTGCATGCTTGGCAATTGAGACTTCTTTATCAATGATTAATATACTTTTTTCAGGATACTTTATGCGTAAATAATGTGCGGTGGTTAAACCGATTATTCCCGCACCAACGATCAAGAAATCTGTTTGCATATTAAGCCCTATTTTAAATTCATAAATATAATTTTTTTGTAATCTTTAACAGTTAAAGTTTTACTTCCCTATTTATATAACCAATCGAGAAACTATTTTTGTCGGTATGAATACCAGACACACTTGAAACTTCAGTGATATATAACGCATTAAGCCCAGTCTTCCGACTTATATACTTATTAAACGTTTCTGCATGGCTTTGAGTATCTGAATGGACAATTGCAATTGATTTTACTTTGCCGTCCTCTTTTAGTTGATTTAATATTTTAGTCAGCTTTTTCCAGCCGCCGCGCTTGGTAAAAGCAGCACCGATTACTTTCGGCTTACCTGATTTTTCATCAATTTTAATGAGTGGCTTTAAGCGTAATATGCCAGCTAGCATACCCATTGATTTAGATAGCCGCCCTGAACGGATAAGCCCTTCTAATGAATTTAGCATAATTAAGACATTACTGCCAGCTTTTGCAGTTTCTAGCTCATTTACTATCTCTGCATGAGCTAGTTTATTTTCAAGGATTAATTGGTTGGCATATGCAACTAGTAAGCCTAAAGGAGCAGAATTTAACCCTGATTCAATTACTGAAATAGTTTTATCCTTGACTAAACGGGCTTGATTAGCAATTACATCATAGGTTGAACTAAGCGCTTTACCTACCGGCACTACTATTATCGAATCATAAAACTGTTCTAAGAAGTGAAAAGTCCTGGATACTATTGCAGCTGACGGAGCTGCAGTTCCTACACGATTGACTTTGTCGGCCAAATAGTTCAAGGTCTGCTGATAGTTTATTGATACCTTATCTAAAAAAGAGTTATCATTAACTTTAACCTGTAGTGGTACGCGATAAATATTATTTTTTTGCAGAAAATCAAGAGGCAAGTCTGCCATAGAATCAGCAACCAATGCAACATTTGCCCGCTTGGCCTGATTGGCAATATTGTACTGTAAAATCATGTCGTCGATTTTCTGATATAAGACATTACCAGCAAGGCTAAGCAATTTAGTGACCTGTTCTGGCTTATCAGTATGAATATGTAATTTCAGCATTTGCGGTCCCTTACCTACCACTATGCTATCGCCAAAACTTTCTAGCTTTCTTTGATAAGGAACTAAAGCATTCTCATCGCTAGTTTTAATTACCGTTTCAAAGCAGTAACGATAATTGGGAAACTCTGTAATATCTTCAAACTCATGATTTAGTTTGGCTGTACTATCGTTAGTATTGCGCTCAGCAAGGATTTTTGCACGCTGCTCTTTGCCAACAGTTAAAAAGGTAAGCATACCATCAAGAAAATTCACAAAGCCTTGGGCTCCGGCATCTACAACCTTATTTACTTTTAAAACTTCAAGTTGGTTCATAGTATCTTTAAGTGCTTCACGGGCTTTTTCGACACTTGATTTGAAACTATCGACTAAAGTAGTACGAGTATTACGCAAATTTTCACGATAACTTTCAACCCAACGCTCCATTACCGTTAATATGGTACCTGGCTTAGGGTTACTAACAGAATTATAGGCGCTCTTATAGCCTTCTGCAATCATTTCAACAAAATCAGTCAACTTAACCAATGTTTTCTCTGTTAAGCGATGTTGGGTGAGACCATAAAAAAATTGCGAAAATATTAAGCCAGAATTACCAGAGCAGCCAACTAACCCATGCTGGGATAATTGATGCAACAGTTCTTGTGTATCTTTGGTAATTGAAAGGTTATCAACAATATAACGCATCATTGATGCCAAATTGGTACCGGTATCACGATCGGCAACGGGGAATACATTTAATTGGTTTAATTCCCCTTCAGTATGAATAACTTGTTTGGCTCCAGATAAAATCATGCCATAAAAAAGTTCAGTTGATAAAGCTTCGTCCATTAACGACCTCAAGTAAATAGCAGTAATTTAGCGACAAAAATCAGGTTTTTGTTGCTAAATTATAGCATAAGGATATAATTAATCTTGGTTATTTTTAGTTGCAATTAATTAAGCGACTGATTTATTAATTCAAAGCCCCCTTTTTCATTACGCCTAACCATACCAATCTTCTCGAGATGATTCATTATCCGTGCTGCCTTATTATAGCCGATTCCAAATTGCGTCTGTAGAGAACTAATTGAACATCGTTTGGTATCCATAATAAATTTCACTGCTTCATCAAATACACTATCCTTTTCTACGCTATTACTATCACTATTGCTATCGTCTTCAAACCCAGGAATTGCCACATCTGCAGCACCGGTTAAAATTTCATCATTGTAATCAGGTAGTCCCTGCTCTTTTAGGAACTCAACAACATGATGTAATTCATCATCATTTACAAAGGCTCCATGAACCCTACGTAAAAAGCCAGACCCTGGCATTAACATTAACATATCACCTTGGCCAAGCAAGGCTTCTGCACCCATTTGATCTAAAATCGTCCGTGAGTCAATCTTACTGGAAACCTGGAATGAAATCCGTGCCGGGATATTGGCTTTAATTAATCCAGTAATCACATCGACTGATGGACGCTGAGTAGCAACTATCAGATGGATTCCAACTGCTCGAGCTTTCTGCGCTATCCGTGCTATATATTGCTCAATTTTTTTACCAGCAACCATCATCAAGTCAGCCAACTCGTCAATGATAACTACTATATATGGCCATTTTTGTAATGGTTCGGGATCAGATTGATCAATGCTATATGGATTATAAATCGGAGTACCTGCCTTGATTGCGGCTTCGACTTTTTGATTAAAGCCAGTAATATTTTTGGTGCCGATTTTTGCCATTATCTTATAGCGCTGTTCCATTTCACCAACTGTCCACTTAAGCGCATTAGCGGCCTGTGACATATCGGTTACCACTGGTGCTAATAGATGCGGTATATCTTGGTAAAATGATAGTTCGACCATTTTCGGGTCAATCATAATGAATTTAACTTCATCAGGACGCGCATTAAATAATATCGATAAAATCATTGCGTTAACGGCAACTGATTTACCTGAACCAGTAGTTCCAGCAACCAATAAATGCGGCATTTTAGCTAGATCAGTAACAATTACATCCCCGGCTATATCTTTACCCAAGGCCAGAGTCAATAAGCTATTATTATTTTTATAGACGCTCGAATCAAAAATTTCCTTAAGATAGATTACCTGCCGTTTAAAATTAGGGACTTCAATACCCATTGAATTCTTGCCAGGGATTGTTTCAACCACACGGATACTAGGTAGTGCTAAGGAACGAGCAATTTCTTTTGCTAAAGAAGAAATTTTATCTCCCCTAACCCCTTTTGGAGGCACCAATTCATAGCGTGTAATGACAGGGCCACTTTCTACGTTGCAGATTTTGACGTCAACGCCAAATTCGGCTAATGTATTTTCAATCGTATTTGAGACATATTCAATAGTTTCTGGGCTTACAGATTCAGATTGAACACGCGGCAAATTTAATAAGCTGGTGCTAGGCAGGCTATTTTTAGCAACTTCTTCCAATAAGTCAATGCTATTAACATGATTATTTTTTAATGCTGTTTTTAAACCATTTACTCGTGCTTTTGGAACTTCATTGGAATTTAGATCTGATTCAATCTTGGCTGGATAATCGTTACTCTCAGCCTCATCCTCTTCAATCGTATCAAACGCGCTAAATTTTACTTTATTTTCTTCGTTAGGCCGGACGTACTCATCTGTATTTGCAAAACGACTTATAAAGCTTGATTTAGGTTTAACTTCCTCCTCATCATCAGCTTTATTAGCAAAAAGTGGATCATCGACATCAAAATCTATATCGGGTTCTTGTCTGCTTGGCATAACTTTTTTAGAATTAGCTGGTTTTTCAGTAATATCAATAATTTTAGGATCTTTACGCTCAACTAAATGGGTCAGCTTGAAATAGATAAATTCAACAAATGCCCCAATCTTTTCTGAAATCAAACCCCAAGAAATTCCAAAAGCAAAAGAGAAGGAAACAATTACCATTACTAGACTAATAACGGAAATTCCAACCTCCCCAACCATTACATATGAGATGCTGAACAAAAATGAACCAAGGCTTCCACCAATGCCATCTGGCAAGGTCGTTGGCTGATGGTAAAATGCAATATATTCGAATGTAGCTGAGAAAGCAACTAATAATATGTAACTGACTATTTGGTAAATATTGCTCCAGTTACCAGTATTAAACCTTTTACGGCTGATTTTATAGTAACCTAAATAAAATAATCCTACTACTAGCCACCAGGCAGAAAATCCAAAGACATAAAACAAGATATCTGATAAGTATGCACCCATAATTCCAAGCTTATTATGCACGATTGGTGAGTCAATCGATTTTGACCAGCAGCTATCTAGCGGAGAATGGGTTGCTAATGCTAAAGAGAGCATCAAGGATATGGCAAAAAGCAAAATAGCAAGAAGGTCATTGACTATTTGGGCTAGTTTGGAAGGTAAGATTGTCTCGCGGTTTTTTTTGGCAAATTTTGTTTTTGTCGGCATCGTTTATTCTTTAACGGGTTAAATTAGATTATGTAAATTATTTAACAATTTATTCTGATAACGATTAAAAGTATCATTATCATTATTAGCCTTAGCAACTAGTGACAGATATAGAAAACCATCAAGACTAGGCTTAATATTTATGCTCGCTTCTAAATAGTTCTGAGATTTACCCCATAACTGTTTAGTATAACTCAAAATACCTAATGCAAGCAATAATTGGCTGCTATTTGGGTTTGCTTTCAGGCATTTTTCGGCAACTACTAATAACCTGTCAGCCCTCTCTTTGCTCTCGAGTCGCTTACTTAATGCCAGCAAAGATTCACTATAAATTAATTGTAGCGATTCATCTTTCAGATGAGTTTCAAGAAACTGTATTGCCAGGTCATATTCTTTAAGCCTTAGCATTGCATCAAAGTATTGCTTGCCAAAAAGAAAGCTCGATTTTTCAGTCTTGTCCAACTTATTATAGACACTAGTTAATTCCTCAACATCATTGGTTGAAGAGAACAGGCCGCCAATAACTTTTGCTTTATATTTGCTGGCTTTATATTCACGTAACGAATCATTTTTCAGCAACCATGTCAACATTTCATAAGCTTTATGGAAATTAGCCAAATGTAGATAAACTTTCAATAGCATGCGATGGGCAGGCACGTGTTTATGGTCTATTTGTAATACTGCATTTAAATTATCTATGCATAACCCAAATTGCTGTTCATTATATAAATTATCAGCAATTACCATATGCTTTGCCAGCTGCCACTTATTATCTTTAAATTGGTCTATTTCGCTTAAAATTTCATTTTCTTTTTGACTATCGCGCATTATACTTGCAGCACGAAAGGCTAATAGATATGCTAAAAATTTATTGTCCTGGCTATATTCCTTTTTTACCGATTTCATAGCGTCATTATAACAACTGCGGTATTTGCCTTCAAAATAGTGAAGACCTGCATAATTCAGGTGGCGGCGGCTAATTATTAATGCATTTTTGATTCGCGAACGCTGGATTTTATTCGGTAAGCGCATCACATTAATATAAAGTCGCGTCAAATAATAAATTATAGCAAAAGTCAACAACCAAAATACAATTAGCAAGTTTAAACTAAAACTATACCGATAGTTGCTAATGTAAATTGTAACTTGACCGATGGTAAAATGGCTAAATCCAGCAACAGCAAGAGCCAGAATAAATATTACAGCAATTCGAATAAAAAATTTCACGATATTATTTCCCCACATTCAACTCTTGTAATTTAATCAATGATTGCATGGTTAAATCCAAATTGGCTTGATTGGCGCTTAGCGATACATTTTGCAATTGATTAATTATTTGTAACTGGCCTAAGGTTAGCTGGTCAGCTATAAAATAATGCCGTACAAGATTTTCGGCATCTGAGAGGCTATTTGACCAAAGACCTTGGTTGCGGGTTAATAAAGCTTGTCTAGCATTTAAGAGGTCTATTTGTAAGTGCTGACGAATCACACTTTCATTTTCCGGAACAATCAAATCAGCAACCGCTTGATTGGTTTTTTCTACTTTGACCAAGCTAAAAATGCTATTTTTGATATTTAAGAGCATTTTATGCCATACTGAATTATTAGTCGATTGGGCTACCGGCTTGACTTCAGGGGCCACAACACGCAGATGAGTAGTTTCATTATACAAATTATCTATTTGACTTGCCAACATTACATTATCATAGCTATTTTGTGCTTGGATACGATCTAGGTCTTTAGTAAGGTTGATTTTAAGATCCATAAAAATAGGATCGCTGTTCGCGGTCAGAATCTGTTTGGCATAACTTAACAATTTAATCGTAGAAGGTAAGTCATGATATAAGTTCAAACTTTGATTGGCACTGGTAATAATTGCATTTAATTGATAAACTAAAATACTAGTTTGTGACGGATTAATATTCCTCACAGTTGATTCGATCAAAGCCTGATCAGCAACTAATTGTGAAACTTGTGTCTTTAAGGATTGATTGTCATTAGTTAATTGCGATACTTGGAGTTTTAACTGGTGGTTAATACTATTTTGTTCTTTTATTCCATAGGGGCCATAAACAGCTTGAAACCCTAAATAGCCGACACTTACCAGCGCCAGTAGCGATAATAGTAGCGGCACTTTAGAATTTTTATATTTAACTATCTCAAGAGGCCTAGCTGCTAATTTTGGCTCAGTATCATTTGCTACTGAGTTAGGTATAGATTCTTTATTATTGTCGCTCATATTCTAAATCCCTTAAGAGAGTTAATACAGAATTTTTATCAGCGCTAGAAGTTTCGCATAAATTCTTAAAACCTTGCTGATATAAATATTCGGTTATTTGTGGATGAATAGTTATCAATTTTTTTGCTGTAACTATGTAATTTAAATCCAATTCATTTGCACATGTTACTAAATATTCTGCAATTAATTTACTAGTAATTATTATACCGACATTTGCCGTGTCACTTAGTAGTTTTCGGATTAACAAAGGATTTTCCAAGCCTATATTCACACGCTTATATAAATCAATGAAATCATATTCAACTTGGTTTATAGTTAGGTAGTCAAGAAGGGTCTGGTTCATTTTCTCCGACCCGATTACCGCAAGCTTCCTTATCTTGGAACCTGACAGAATATTCTCAGCAATTAAGCCGCGCACCCCTGATATTCGCTGTGGATAATTAACTAAACGACCAGCAGTCTTATCTTTTAAATAGTTTGCTGAACTAGCTCCTACTGCAAATAATTTACAAGTTGGACTTATTAAAGCTAGTTTTTCGCTCATATAATCAATACTTGTAGGAGAAGTAAATAAAACACCATCACAATTATTAATCCGTATAACTGAATCATAGTAGCTATTTGGATTTAACCTGGTATCAATTAAAGGAAGTACTCCAACTTTAACTCCATTAGCTTGCAAATATTCTAAAAGTAGATTTGCCTGAACTAATGGTCGTGCGATTAAATACATTGTTACCTTGTTACTTTAACGCGAGCTTTTCAATTATCTTTGCTCCGCCAGCATTTAAGATCTTTTGGGCACAATCTTGGCCAATTTGCTGATAGCAGTCTAATTCCCCTTCCGCTGCCGCATCAAGAAACAAATTTTCTTCACTATCAGCAAGCATTGCCCTTAACTTAAGTTTCTGATCTTGCCATTTGGCATAGCACGCAATCGGGATATTACAACTAGCATTCATATAACGCCCGACCTCACGTTCGGCACTGATTAGTGCTGAGGTCATGTCATGATGTAATGGTGCCATTAACTCCCTTAAATCTTCTCGCGATTTACAAATTTCAACTGCCAACACTCCTTGGCCTATAGCAGGAATAAATTTTTCTTCAGATAATACTTCTGTAATCCTCGACTCTAATCCAAGGCGCTTAAGGCCAGCTACAGCAAGGATAATTGCATCATATTCATTATTATCCAGCTTTGCAATCCTAGTTTGAAGGTTGCCCCTTAGTAATTTGACTTGCAGATGTGGATAATAACGCTTCAAAATAGCTACTCTACGTGCACTTGACGTACCGATTACTGAACCGATAGGCATGCTATCTAATGAGCTAAAGTTATTAGACACGAGTGCATCATTTGCAGTTTCTCGCTCTAAAATTGCAGCAATACTAAATTCTTCAGGCAGATTAGCCGGCAAATCTTTTAAGGAGTGAACAGCAATATCCGCGGCATTTGCCAATAATTGATATTCAAGCTCTTTTATAAATAGCCCTTTACCCCCGATCTTATCCAACGACTTATCGAGAATTCTATCCCCTTCCGTAGTAACCCCGATTATCTCGACTTTCATATGTGGATAATATTTAACCAATAAACTTGCCACATGTTCAGCTTGCCACATAGCAAGTTTGCTATTTCTACTTATAATTCTAATTTCATTGAGCATTTAATTTTTATGCCTTTTTAAACGTTGTCTAGACATTTCAAATATACTAATAGTTGCAGCCATTGCCAAATTTAGCGACTCCGAATTCCCCATCATTGGTATTGTAATATGGTCTTTTATTCTATTCAATAAATCCTTGCTTAAGCCTTCACCCTCATTTCCCAAAACTAGTGCTGTTGTCTTTGTTAAATCTTGTGCATATAGGTCATTTTTAGCATGGGGGGTTAATGCAAGCAGTTGCCCTTTATAGTCAGTTATGAATTGATCCAGATCAACATTACTAAATATATTTAAGCCAAACTGTATCCCTTGAGAAGCTCTGAGTACTTTTGGATTGTAGACATCTACACTAAATTTAGATAGCACAACATTTTTTATACCGCTAGCATTAGCAGCCCTTAGAATAGTACCTAAATTACCGGGATCCTGAATTCGCTCCAGAATTAGACAGTCCTGATTGGATACTAAGCCAAGGTCATCTTCTGGTTTTATCTTAACAGTGGCCACAATATCGGTTGGGGTATCTAAAAGATTTATTTTCGCCATTAATTCAGAATTAAGCATATAGATGCTTGCTGCGTTTAGTTTAGTTAAAAATGGTAAATATTTGTCAATTTTAGAGTCTAAAATAAATAAATCAGCTATTAGCCCATAGCAAATCGCTTCAATAACCAAGTGCTCGCCATAGATCACCGCCAGTTGCATATCCTGCCTAAATTTACTATCCTTAGCTAATTTTACTACTTTTTTTATTAGAGCATTATCTTTAGATAAAATTTGTTTATAATTTTGCATAAAAAATACCTACCATTGAGGCAGGTATTTTATCAAATTTACGAGTTCAAGCTCAAATTGATTAGTTATCTGATAAGATAAAAATATTTCAGCTTAAGCCTTGTATTCCTAATTTGGCTATTAAATTAAAGATAGCGGATCAACATAGGTATAACCTAAATCACGCGCAACCGCATAATAAGTAATATTACCACGGCAAACATTTAATCCATTCATTAAATGCTTATTGTCTTTAACAGCTTGCTGCCAGCCTTTATTAGCCAATTCAACAATAAACGGCAAAGTGGCATTAGTAAGTGCCAAAGTCGAAGTCTTAGCCACAGCACCAGGCATATTAGCTACACAGTAATGTACCACATCATCAACGATATAGGTTGGATTTTGGTGTGTTGTTGGCATTGAAGTTTCAAAGCATCCACCTTGGTCAATTGCTACATCTACCAAGACTGCACCCTTTTTCATTTCTTTTAGCATACTACGGCTTACTAATTTCGGTGCCGCCGCGCCTGGAATCAATACTGCGCCAACTACTAAATGTGCAGCACGGATAGCTTTTTCCAAATTCATATGATTGCTATAAATGGTTTTGATACGACCATTAAAATCATTATCAATTTTTTTAAGTACATTCAAATTGCGATCAAAAATTGTAACATCAGCGCCAAGTCCTGCCGCCATTCTAGCAGCGTTTATACCTACCACACCACCACCAATTACAACCACATTAGCAGGTTTCACCCCAGGAACTCCGCCCATCAGAACGCCACAGCCGCCTTTATGACGCTCAAGTGCATGAGCTCCGGCTTGAATAGCCAAACGACCAGCAACTTCTGACATCGGCGCCAATAATGGCAAACCACCATTATCATCGGTAACAGTTTCATAAGCAATTGCCACGCTATCAGACTCTAGCAAACCTTTAGTTTGTTCTGGATCTGGAGCCAAATGTAAATAAGTAAATAGTAATTGGCCAGGGCGTAACATTTTACATTCTACCGGTTGCGGTTCTTTGACTTTTACAATCATTTCGGCATTTTCAAAAACCTCTGCCGCAGATTTTGCTATAGTTGCACCGGCTTTGATATAGTCATTATCATCATAGCCTATTGCAAGACCAGCATTTGTTTCAACCAAAATTTTATGACCATGACGAATAAGCTCATATACACCGGCAGGAGTCATACCTACACGATACTCATGATTTTTAATTTCCTTAGGAACTCCAATTAACATAACTCTCTCCAAAAAGATTTTGTAGACCCAAATTCTAATATATCTCAGTAAAAAATAGCTATTTGCAGCGCAACAAAAAAGCCCATCATTGATGGGCTTTTTCTTGATTATTGTGCTTCCGTTTCGGCACTAGGCGCTGGAGCTACAGGCTCAGGTTGCGGTAATGTAGCTTTTATTGATAAACGCATTCTTCCACGATCATCAAACTCAACCACTTTAACTTTAACTTCTTGACCTTCTTTTAGATAGTCTGTCACATTATTTACGCGCTCATGAGCGATTTGCGACACATGGACAAACCCTTCGCGACCACCTAAAATAGCTACCATAGCACCCATATTACGATCTAAGATACGAGTAACCTTGCCATCATAAGTTTCGCCAAGAACAGCTTCAGCTACAATATTTTCAATAATTGAGCGGGCTTTATCTGCGCTTTCGCGATTACTTGATGCTATCGTAACCACCCCTTCATCAGTTATATCAATAGTAGCACCGGTATCAGCGATAATACCTTTAATTACAGAGCCACCTTTACCGATTACATCCTTGATTTTCTCTGGGTTGATCTTCATGGTATATAAACGCGGTACGCGTTCTGATAACATTTTAGGATAAGGTAACGCAGTTTTCATTAAGCCCAAAATATGCATTCTTCCTTCACGTGCCTGCTGAAGAGCCACCTGCATGATAGGTTTAGAAATACCTTCAATTTTGATATCCATTTGTAATGCAGTAACACCTTTTTCGGTACCTGCAACTTTAAAGTCCATATCGCCTAAGTGATCCTCATCACCAAGGATATCAGTTAAAATTGCAAATTTATTACCATCTAGAATTAACCCCATAGCTACACCAGCTACATGATCTTTAATAGGTACGCCAGCTTCCATCATAGATAAGCAACCGGCACAAACTGTCGCCATCGAAGATGAACCGTTAGACTCCAATACTTCAGATACTACACGAAGGCTGTAAGGAAAAGCTTCAGTCGACGGCAGTACTGCTTCTAGCGCACGTTTAGCCAAGTTACCATGACCAATCTCACGACGTTTAGGTGCGCCAAGTCGACCACATTCTCCGGTTGAAAATGGCGGGAAATTATAATGCAACATAAAACGCTCAGAATAACTTCCGGCAATGGCATCAACCATTTGTTCATCCATTTTAGTACCAAGGGTAACTATACCTAAAGCCTGGGTTTCACCACGAGTAAATAATGCAGAACCATGCGTGCGTGGTAATAGACCTAATTGAATATCAATTGGCCGTACCGTTTTAGTATCACGGCCGTCAATCCGAGGCTCACCATTTAAAATCTTGCTACGAACAATGCTTGACTCTAAATCAAATAAATAATTTTTAATAGTATTTACATCAATTCCGCTTTCTTCAGTTGCCAATTTAGCAACTACCGCTTCCTTAATTTCATTTACTTTACTATAGCGTGCCTGTTTTTGGCGAATATTATAAGCTTCAACCAAATCATTCTGCGCCAATTCTTTAATTTGCGATATTAAAGTTTCATTTTTAGCCGGAGGAGCCCAATCCCAAACTACTGGATTAACTTCACGCACAAAATCATTAATTGCTTCAATCACCACTTGGGAATGCTCATGACCGAACATTACTGCGGCTAACATAGTGTCTTCTGGAAGCTCTTTAGCTTCCGACTCAACCATAAGAACAGCATGTTTTGTACCAGCTACAACCAAATCTAATGAAGACTCAGCCAATTCAGTCACACTTGGATTTAATACAAATTCATTATTTATATAACCTACTCGAGCAGCTCCAACTGGCCCCTTAAATGGCACACCAGATAGACTTAATGCAGCAGAGGCTCCGATAATCGCAGGAATATCAGAACTAACATCTGGGTTCAAGGATAATACTTGAGCCACAATCTGAATCTCATTATAGAAACCTTCAGGGAATAATGGGCGAATTGGGCGATCAATTAAACGGCACACAAGAATTTCATGATTAGCCTGGCGGCCATCACGCTTTAAGAAACCGCCTGGAATTTTACCAACGGCATAAGCTTTTTCAAAATAATCTACGGTTAACGGGAAGAAATCTTGCCCTTCTTTTGCTTCTTTATTCGCAACTACAGTCACAAGTACCACAGTTTCATCTACAGATACCAATACACTTGCACTAGCTTGACGAGCTAAAACCCCGGTTTCTAATGTTACTTCATGTTTACCATATTTAAATTTTTTGGTAATCTTATTAAACACTACTATTTCCTTAAAAAGTCTTTTTAGTCTTAGCGAGTGAAGAAGCTATACAATCGGCTCAAGTAGTTAAGCAGATTAGATAGCTTCTTAGACTTTTCTCAAACACTAATCTAAAAAGTAATTATACACATTAAATTTTTCTGGATTTATTATCCAACTATTATTATAACTCAAAAAGGTCGAAGCACAAATGTTATTTGTAACTACGGAATCAAAGAGTATAATAACAAAAAAAGTGGTAGTTATTCTACCACTTTTTGACTATTTACGTAAGCCTAATTCTTTGATTGTATTCAAGTACGAAGCGTTATCAGTACGTTTTAAGTAGTCTAATAAACGACGACGTTGCGAAACTAATTTCAATAACCCACGACGAGAATGATGATCTTTGGTATGAGTTTTAAAATGATTTGTTAAATCATTAATACGTGCAGTTAATAAAGCAACTTGTACTTCTGATGAACCAGTATCACCATTAGCACGTTGAAATTTAGCAATTATTTCAGCTTTTTGAGCAGTAGTTATAGCCATTATAAAATCCTTATATTTTGATTTATTCGAAAAGTAAAGCCAAGTAATAAAGGCAAATTTAGAACCTAGCAAGTACTCCATTTTGCAAATAGTAATAGCTTTTAAAGATAATTTTAATCAGTATTATCCCCAAAACTCTGATTTGCAAGGACTATATTATCACATACAAGCTAGCGATAGTGCAAATTTATAGTTGTCTAAGCTGTACACGCTTATAAGAAATACTAGCCTAGTTTCAAATCATAAAATCTATCTACATCTATCAATCCAACTTCATTTGCTTCTATTTAATATATATTGATTGAACCCATTCTCATTAAATTAACACAGCTAATTCTATTTTAGCTTCCTATTTTTGCATACTTTTATTACATTCTTTTTTCTCATGATTTTTCGAATACATAAAAACATAGATGCAAATGAATTAGTGTAATATCTCTCCCGAGCTCAACAATTATTAGTTAGTTGGAAATATTTATACAGCTGGAAATATTTGCAATTAAGCATTTTACTTTTTCACAATGGTTTAATCCGTTGTTAACGTAAACTACACATAACTTCATATTTATTAAATAGGAAAACCTTATATGACTAAACAAAATTCGTTTTTACCTGAATACATGTCTTCTTTTGAAGTATTGGATAAAACAATAGATCAAATATTAGCTGATTTTAATTTAACCAGAACGACGAATAGCTACTTCTTAATGGCCAAACAAGGGCCGCAAATTAATCTTGATTCAGCAATTAAGTTAGCAGTTAATTGGCGCGAAATTACCAAACAATTTCTGTTTACGGTATTAACCGGGCTTGGTACCCTTGCAGATAAAATGCGTAATGATAATTCTCCGGCATATGATTTGATTGCTGTTTTACAAAATGGCATTAACGTAATATCAGATGATTTAAGTAATATTTGTCCAATATTGGGAGAGGTAGCTCCCAAAGGACCGGAAGGCGCCCACTATATCTGGTGGGAAAACAGCATACTTAATACCATGACTAAAATTGCCTCTCAGAAAAATTTTACAATAAACCGGACGGTAACCGCCGGAGTCCAAAAGCTTTTATCTTACATGGTAGAGCTTACCAAGCTACCTTTGGGCGCAGCCGTCCAATTAAGAATAGTTGAAGCTATTGCGATGGATATTGCAGTCGCTTTCAGATCGCTTTACTCTCTACTTACAATCGATGGTAAGAAGGTTTTTCCGGGTGTAAATGATTTAGCATGGGTAAACGCTCATATTAAAGCTGAAGTAAATCATCATAAGCAGGTTAAGGATGGGGATTCGGGCATGGTAAATATTGCGACTACGCCAGAAGAGCAGCGCACACTTTTAGTACTCACCAAAAAATATGCAGAGTGCTGGGCATTAGCTCTAAAGGATTTTGAGCAAATCGTAACAGAAGGAATCACAACTACTCCTTTAATGAAAGCTTGCAACGAAGCGCAGGATGCCCCACTACTTCAAGAGCGGCAATTCCGGCAATGGTATTGTTTAATTTGTGATTTCATCTATGATGAAGCACTAGGTTTACCGGATGAAGGCATCCCTGCTGGAACATTATTTGAAGACATACCAAATGATTGGTCGTGTAGTGACTGCAATGTAAGTAAACGGGACTTTGCTTTACTAACTAAGCCAGGCGAAAACTTGCAATTGGCAAGCTAGTAGTCCCACAAGTCTAAACGGTTATGCGGTTTATTAACTAAACCGCATAACTAAATGCTAAAAATACAAATTTTACACTTATATGCTCTTAATGTATTCATGATTACAAAACATACTCAATATATTCCATTTACAAGGAAATAAATAAATGAAAACTAAATTAATCGGTAAACTAAACTTTGACTCAGAAAAACTTAATGCGGACCTAAAGACTATATCATCTTTTGAATTTAGTGACGTCTATCAGGAATTTATCTGTGGTGAATTTAGAAGTTGTATGCTAATGAATAAGCGCGGAGAAATCAACGATACAATACTAGAAACCTATGATGGTGAAGCCAAAGAAACTATCTATCTAACGAAGTTGCCCTACCTTAAACAGTTAATCGCCAATACTTTTAACTCCAAGATGATCAAATTTACTAGGCTATTGGCGCTTGCTCCAAATAGCGTATTTATGCCACATCGCGATTACCTGGAACTAAAGGAAAGCTATATCCGCATACATATACCAATTAAAACCGATAAAAACTGCTTCCACGCCGAAGAAAGTAAAGTATATCATATGGATACTGGAGAAATCTGGTTTCTTGATGCGTCAAAAGTTCATAGTGCAGCTTCGTTTTCCACTCAAAATCGCTTGCATATTGTAATAGATTTTGCCTATACCAAAAACTTGGCTGAATTATTTAATTCAAGCGCTAAAGAAGATATCCTGAAACACGTACTTAGCATGAAAGAAATCAAGAGACCATCCCTGCCTCTTGATAAATATATCTCAATAATCAGTCTTGCCGAATTAATCGAAAATAACAATTTTTATAATATTCTTAGCATTCTCATAAAACTATATTTTAAGTATAATCTTTCCGCTGAAACTGTTTTTGATTGGTTACATATGATTTCAGAATTAAGTAACCAACAAGAAGTAATACATAAGGCTAACTTTTTAAAAAAATATTGCTTATTAGATAGGTAAAAGAATATGAAGACAATAACGACACAAGCAAATAACCACTCCCTTTTGGCATATCAAATATTTTTTGTCCTCTTATGGAGTAGCGGCGCATTGGTAATCGAAACCGGGCTACATTTCATAAACCCATTTTTCTTTGTTTTATTAAGAATGCTAATCGCCGCTACATTTATGCTGGCAATTGCAATTATTACTAAAGCGCCATGGCCTAAAGATGCCGAAACCTGGAAAAAAACCATTGTAACTGGCATACTTACCCAATTTATATACGTCATGAGCTATTTCTGTGCACTTTATTATGGCATTACTCCTACGGTAATGACTATCATTTTAGGTTTGCAGCCAATACTTACCGCAGTACTATGTAATATTGCTTACAAACACAAGACTAGTAAAGCTCAAACCATGGGACTACTAATCGGGTTACTTGGGGTGATCCTTATAGTAATCCATGATTTAAGCACCAAGTCCATGTCGTTTAGCGGCTGTTTACTTGCAGTTCTTTGTTTACTGTCCATCACTCTAGGTTCGTTATTACAAAAAAGCAATAGCAAAATGGATCTAAGAACCGGCAGCGCAATTCAATTTGCAGTAAGCATAATTCCGGTATTTATACTTACCCTAATCTTTGGTAATTTTAAAGTACAAATTACCCCTACATTTATAGCTTCCTTGGCTTGGATGGCAATCGTCGTTTCGGTAATTGCTACTTGTCTATTTTATAAGCTGCTGGAAAAAGGCAATGCAGTATCGGTTAGCAGCCTATTTTATCTGGTACCTGGACTAACCGCCATAATGTGCTACTTCATCTTTCAGGAAAAATTTAATACTTATACCTTAATCGGTCTTTTTCTGGTTTCATTTAGCGTATTTATTACCCAGGCGAAACCACAAAAAATTTAAACTAAAAGGTAACTATTATGATAAATACTATAATTAATGAAACTAACCAGTTACGGGAAAAATATAACCCTGAACTAAAAAACCTTGATAATAAGCTCTTGATTAAGCTTGCACGCGAAATTGGTTCAAAAAAATATTTACAACATCATGAAGGAGTTCATTATTTTCTAAATGATATAGAAGAAATGCTTACTACCAAGCAAATTACTCTCAAGAATACTAAAAGCTATATAAATACTCATGATAGTAATTTTATATTCTCAATGTTCAATGTACCATATTCGCCAAGCATGGGAATCGAATCCATTTTTTATGAGAAACTGCTAATTCACCCATATCTTGAAAATTATAAAACCAACGTAATGCCCGTCAATATAACTGCAGAATCTGCCGGTTTTAACCCGCTTTCAATCGTAGCCTTATTTCCGGAAAACCATATTGACGGCAAGCAAGATAGTGGTGACAAGATCTTTTACTTTATAAATAAATTTGTAAAAAGATATCATATTTTCACACATAAAACCATCAATAACTTTGTCGATCCTGGCCAATTACAAATATTAAGAAAGGCGGATAATCGACAAATTGAAGAAGCATGTGTATTTTGGGTTTGGCTGCATGAATATAATCATCAGCATGGCTTTTTACCAATTCCCCAGTATCTTCAGCTAAAGTCAAAAAAAGTATTGGCTGGACTTGAGGAACTTCGAGTAGATTTGGCTAGCATGATCATTTGCCTGGAAAATCGAGAAAGTTTGGGAAAAATGGCTGAACTGGTGTTTGAATTTATATTTGCCGAGCGCTTGTTACGCTACGGGATTGAAGGAGTACCGATTCCTACCTATGATGCTTTATCGAGTTATATTTTCTTTAATTATCTAAATGCACATCATGGTATTATTCTTAAAGACAATATTATTCAGCTAAGTCCTGATTTGCCTAAGGTGCTAAGAGAATTATTAGATGAAATAAATTATATTGAATCTCTTATTATAACTTCAAGTCAGACAAGCGTACAGAAACAGCTGATCAATTTTGCTAACCGCTGGCTTTATACTTACTTACATGAATATAATTCGGTAACTAACTATTACCGTTTTATTAAGGAATCTCTAATAATTAAGGGAGAAATTAGTTTTTAACTTCAACTTAGGTTATGTAAGCTATAAATGGCTGGATATAGGAAAAGTTAGTCATGAGCGCCAAGAATGCTTATGAATAACTTTTCCAAACTCTGGCTGCTACATACATATTCTTAGCGGTACTTTAAGCTTTGCATAAAATTTTGTTCATAATTAACCCACATTTGCACACTTTCAATAAACTAAACGATCACGGAAAAAAATTTCTAATTCTCAACTCATGAATTACGCTATCTAGGAAAGCGCAGTTTCCTTCACATTAAAAGACGGCCAACTAATACCCATATGAAAATTGTTGCTAATTTCTTATCTCAAACGAATAATTTGAGCTTCTAAACCTTTAATGAATTAATTTTCATTAATATAATAAAATTCATTTCAAGAATTAATAATTGCTTAATCTTAAATTTTCATTAAATTCAAGGATAAAGATTATATTATAAAATTTATTAGATAATAAGCACAAAAAAGGACATAATCACTAAAATGTTTTTAGGAAATGTATAAAATGAAAAATCTCGCTATTTCATTGCTTTCTTTGTTGATAAGTAATGCAAATGCTGGTTTACATAGTTTTACCATGCATAGTAGAGCAAATTGCGGAAACAATGAATCTATAAGTTGGCATGCGGGACATAGTTATTTACTATGGACTAGTAGCAACCATTGGCACAATGGCGTTTTACAACATTATGTAGTAAGCAGTCGCGGCTTTGAAAATACTTGGCGTTCTGCAGCTGTTCATTGGGGGGAAGCAAGGCCTGGAAGTGGGTGGTTTGTAAGAGGTTATCATCGAATGTTCATAAATGGAATAGATAAGTTACTAGCAGTGACAGATGTAAGTGATTGCAGTATATATGATGGATGGTGGGATTAAAATTTTCATTAAATTATTTAGAATAACTCTAATTTTTAAGGAATGTCAGCATGAATTGGAATAGTAAATTAACAATCCTACTATGGTTACCTATAATTTCAATGGCAGGAAGCCAACTAAATCAAAAAGAAAATCAGAACATACCCACAACTTCACCTATCCCTGATGGTGGAATTACAATTCTTCCGTTAGTTAAAATGGATTTGCCTGAAAATATTAAACAAGAAGAATTAACTCGACTATCACAGCAGCGGTTATATGGATATTCTATTTCCAATACTCCATACGCAAGAGAACTCTTAACCATAAAAGCCACAGCAATAAAAGAAATTAGAACATATAAAAATAATAGTGATCCATATGATACACATTTTAAGAGGAATATATCAGAAATTAAATTGGCGTTCCCATTTTCTGGACTTACGATTATTGAACCAAAAAATATCATCGGTTTTGTAGCTACAGGAACTTGGAAAAATGGATGGACTGGGATTACCGAATACTTCACTTATGATGCACTAGGAACATGTCGGTTTATTGTAAATAATATGACTTTAACGCATGGGGCAATTATCATTAGCTCTGAGTCTGTGAGATATGATATTAATAAAAACCCTAATACTCTTAATATTAGTGGGAATAATCTTGATGGTTTTATATATAATATTAATTGGTACAATAATGGATTAGATAAAGAATTGGAGTGTGCAAATTTGAAATATAGCCCCAAAATCACTAAAAAGTTAATTGAGCTAGCTATAATGATTGATAAATAGCCAGCTAAGTTGATTAGGGGCCAACTTCATTGCTGTATCATTTATTGCCGGGTCTTAACGATAGTTTAAGCTTTGCATAAAATTGTGATATTTCTCAGTTAGTCTATTGCGATATACCATTAATTCACTTTCTGACTGTAAATTATTCCTTTGTAAATTAGGATTGTTATCTACTTCCTCCCAATCTTCTAATGAAGTATAAAATTTTGCCCACTGCTCCAATACAATAAATCGGTTAATTTCAGATGAGCTAGCTTGGGCTTGATACCATGAAGTGAACATTTCCATTATCTCATTCTCGATCAAGTTTCGTTTAGATGCAATTTGGCGGACTTCTGATGATTGTTTGCTGATCTGTTCTCGATAGTCATCAAGTTCTTTTACACTAATCATAGCTCCACCTTCATCACTTGGGGATAATTCTTGTAATGGTATGCCGGCTAATTTCGCAAATAATATAACCATATCCGGTAGTTTCCTTGACATCGCAGAGAGCAAAATCGGATCATCATGTGGAACTATAATCTGATAGCTACCAGGGTTGCCTTGGCGCCCAGCGCGCCCTCCTCCCTGATCTTCAATCCTCGGGTCAGAGGGGTAAAATGCAAAAACCACATGCAATCCACCATTTTCGATGGCCTCTGGCGTTGGATCAAAATCTGTTCCGCGGCCAGCTGCATTTGTTGCAACTGTTAACACTTTGCCATTGCCGGCATTTGCTACCAGATACTCTTCGTCTTCATTCTGGATATCATTAAGAAGCTGCGTGTGTAAATTGGGAATTTCATCAAGCAAAGCTTTCTGTAGCAATTGATAAATATAGATACTTGCCTCAATCGAACGACAGATTATTAAACATGGCCGATTATTCTTTAGCATAACTTTAGTTTTAGCAATTAATTCCTTTTCATAATTATCCTTATCTGTACAAATTATAGTATCTAATTTTATTAGTAATCTTGGCTTAAAAGTTGGGACATCATAAGTAGTCAAGTTATAAATTGCTTCTAATTCATCGCGGATTGACTTCGGACCGATTGTTCCAGTTACGCCATATATTTGATCATATTTATTAATAAATGCCGGATGTGAGAGCGAACCTATAGTCCAAGCATCATCTTTAATAGCTAATCCATGCTTATACTCTAAAAATTGGTGTAGGCCATACTGCCAACGACTACCTTCTGACAATCGCCCAGTTTCTTCATCAATAATTACAATTTGCCACGGCGAATCCTTACTATTACTCATTTGCTCCTTATTTTTTCGAATTTCATAATGCGTTTTGATTTTTAGTTCAAAACAAGCTCGATAGGCACTATTCATTAGCTTCTCGAGTTTAGCTTCTAAAATATTAAATTTCTTGACTAAATTCAAGCATTTATTTATTTCCTGTTTAGTAAAGATTTTCGATTTACAATTATTTTTGACATAATCATAAATAAGTGGATAAATATCTAAGAAATTCTGTTTACTAGGAAAAGATATTCGCGCTGAATTTAGAGCCTTATCAATCAGCATATTATCAACTTCATCAATAATAACTGCATCATATGGGCGAACTTTATGTTTATCATTATATAAAATTCGGTTTCCCTGGAGATAAAGCCTGTCAAATAAAATCGCAAATTCAAAATTATAATTTGGTCCGTAAATTATTTGTCCTTTAAAGTTATTTGAACTAAAATTAGTATTACAAATACTAGAGGTCTCAATGCCAAAATAGTGGTAAAATTGTTTAAATTTTAGTTCATCCCTTTTGGCCAAATAAGGGGTTGTCGTAATGATATCAACACACTTTCCCTCACATGCAAGTATTAACGCCAGCATTGAAATAATAGTTGATTTTCCCTCTCCAGTGCGAATTTGGGCTAATGATCCTTTATAGATTTGATTCTCATTGCGTGTCTTAGGCAATAATAATGACAAAACTGCCAATATCTGGACATTATGCGGATAAATATTAAAGTGATGAATATAAGCTAAATTAGCAATTGCGATTAGCTCGCAAATATATTTATTCTTTTCTTTCTGATCTAATAATCCACTGGCAAGTTTACTCTTTATCTTTTGAATTAGAGCTAATAATTGAGCATCGCTAAAACCATCAATATTTTTTTCGAAGGCTTTTACCTGTATTAACTGTTTGCCAATAGTATCTATTTGGCTAGCATTTAGTGTATATTCAAGCTGAGGATTACTACTACTAAATTCAGATAAAATTTCTTTAATGCTCCTTTCTTTCACCAGTTTTTTAACAGCATTTTTCTGAATATCGTCAAGTTTGCCTTTTAATTGTGATGAGGTTAAACTTAGATCAAATACAAAGGGTATATTTTGCTTTTGCAAGTAAATTACAGTACGCATCATGTCTTCCAGTTTACTTAATTGATCAACGTTGATAAGCTCATCATCAAAAGCTAAAAATATCTCTATATTACCGGCAACAACTAATTTAATTGCCTGCATGACAAAGCCTTCCAATTGCTGCTCAGTATAAACATCTACAGCTGCTAAGATAAATTTAAATATTACTAAATAACAATTTTCACTAAGCTTGCCACGTTTATGCGCATTATCGAGTAAAGGTATCACAAAATCCAATTTAGGATAGATTGCCAGATTGTATTTTGCTATATAAATTTGCAGATAACCTTTAATCTCCTGAATTGAGTATGCTTTATTTAATACCTCTTTTTTAAAATTATCTTTACTTAACGACGGTAAGCCATTTACTTCAGGATAGAAGCTCATTATCTGCTGATTAACATACTGATATCCACCCACTGTTAGCAGTTGTTTAGCCAGATCAAAATCAGATATTTTCGGAAATAAATGATTTATTTGGATATGTTTAGCTTCAGCCAATAAGAAAATCCCACAAAATCTTAAAAATTCATCCTTACTATATAGGCTAAAATTGCTAAGACAAGCAAGGGCAATATTATTTAATAAGACCATCTTAACAAATTCAGTAAAACTACTATACACTTTTTGCAGCTCTGAAAAATTTAACGAAGAGTTAAACGGCTCTATGCTTAATTTATACCAAATATCAGCAAATGCTTTCTCGGCAAAGATTAAATTTAAATTCTCAAGCACTGAATTTTCTAATAGCCCATTCCACTCTAAATAACAATTCAGAAATACATTAAGATGATATTGCGTATCATGGCTTAGTAGAAGATGGAATAATATAAACCAATTATCTAAATCCTGGTCATTTTGTTTCATCTTATTTTTCAGGATTTCCCGATATTCAATTCGAGTTAAAGTTCCACTACTTAGTTTATCAACTAGCCCGGTTTTATTTGGATTAGTATATATAGAAACTAATTCATTCCAATGCTCCCTTTCTTCGAGCCTGATAGAGCTATATTTACTATTTAAAAATGCATTGTATTCTTCGAGTTTTAGACAGCCATATTAAACTGTATTATCGGAAGAACTTAAGCCATTTTGCTTTAATATCACTGAATTAATTAACTTTATACCTGGCGAAACACATTTATTTAACATATCATATCCTTTCCACTTTTTCTTGAGTCAGCTGCTTGCTTACATGTACAAAACATCAAAGCAAAGTGCATGCTGTCGCTTCTTCAAATGTCGTCTTTTTAATAGCATTAATGTGTTCATTTGCTAAAACTACATCTATAATTTGTTTGTATAGAGTATCTCTATAAATAATTACATAAACTCTTTGCATAAACCTAACTTGGGAATTTTTATCCAAATTCGATAGAGCATCATCGAAAACAACAAATAGTTGAGTCCATCCTAAAGTTGATAAATGTTCAATAGTATGTTGATTGGTAAGCCTTGACAATATGATTTTGACTAAGCTACTATAAGAGTTAAAGCTTTTATCATATATAATACTTGGATCATATTTCTGGATAATTGATTTAATGCATTGTTCGCGCCAAGATTTGAATGAATCAAACATTTGACTTTTAAGTTTGAGCTTATTCTCAGCCCTTAACTTATGCATAAGTTGTGGCTCTTCAGCGTATAAGTTTTGATCTATATTGTTTAACACCCATAAAAACGATAAGTTATCCTTTTCATTATATGCAGTAAGTAATGGTGAGCTGTAATTATCCTGTGTAGAATATAGTCTAGTATATAACCACAAATACCTGGCACGAATTACCGATAATGTTGAAGTTGCATCTTTGAACATTTTATATAAATTTGCTGGATTATCGTTTTGAGTAATTTTCAATAAAAACTTTGCTTTCGCTTCAGTTAAATCATCATTAGTACTCAAAAATAGACTTTCCAGTATGCGGCTACAAGCTAATTGTACCGATTTTAGCGGCGTTGCCGTTAGTACTTCCAAATATTCTTTCATTGTTTGGCTTTTTGTGATTAGTTCCAAGTCAGGAACAACTTGTTTGCTTTGTTCATGCCAAATTGAGCAAAGATAGTCACTTTTTGCATTCATTAAGCCAAACTCAACATTGATTCCACATTGTGTAGTTAATAAAGTATAAAGCTTGGTATAACCTTTTAACAACGCTATTAAGGCAAGGTTAGTGTCTTGCTTTCTGAGATTAGTTAAATCAAGTTTACCAAGTTGCTTATAAAAGTGACTATCGTAGAAAGGAAGAAGTTTGCTAATCAGGCTAAGTTTGTTATTTTCTACAAGATGAATCATAACTTCTGATTTTGGTGTTGTAAGTGCTAAGATGGAATTTATCAATGGAAGCATATTCACGTTTAACCGAGTGTAATTAGCTATTAAAAAATCAAGAAAGGGCTCTTCATCCTTAATCAGGGCTAATTCCAGGATATTCATCTTTGGTTCAGTATATGAACTTAGGGTCCTAGGGTTGGTAAGCAACGAATAAATACTTAAATGGCCATCACGAATTTTGTTAAATGACTCTAAGTCACTATCTGGCATCTTTATTGGTTTTATCTTGGTAATCTGCCAAATATTAAAAATTTGTTTGTAGTCTTGCTCAATACAGTACTCTTTGATTTTAGTAGCTATCGTGTCTAGATTAGACATTTTTTCATAAATTATTTGACCATACGAGCTTTTTAACTCATGATCATTCTTAATAAGATATTCTAAGCCATCTTCTAAGGTTAGAAATTCTGCGTTAAGAGAAGCATCAGCAGTCAGTAAGTTTAGGGTCGCGCCGGCATCTAAGAGTATCTTAATTAGTTGCTTATCATTCATTTTATTAGCTAATTGAAGCGGATTAAGCCCGTTCTTACCTAGCTCATTAAGATCGCTAAATGTGCATAGCCATTGAATGACAGTATAATCAACTGCTTGGTTATTTTCGAGATAATTTAGTAACGGATTAGTTATATTTGTTGCTTTAGCGTTGGTTAATTTATCTGCCAAAGTGAAGTTAAGATACTTTTCGCAAAGATCATACTTAAACTTATGCGACAGATCGGTGGCTGTCAAGTTATTATGATTCTGGCAATCTTGAGCGCCGTTCATTAACAGAAAAGCCACCATGTTTGGCCGATTATTTAATACCGCATGATGCAATAAGGTATTCCCATCACCATCTTTATAATCGACAACAAATTCATCGCAAATTGGTAAAACCAGCTTTGCCAGGGCAAGATTATTCTTTTTTATAATAGACTTCAAGGCATTAAACGCAACTTTTATCGGTATTTCAGTATATTCGTCCAGATGATTAAGTAAGATCTTGGCAGCTTCAATTGAACCATGCTCGCAGGCAACCTCTATCGGCGTATTACCATCCTCGAAAGTTACTTCTGCACCTATTAATTTAACTAATTCAGCTACATTATACGAAATATCGTTAACTATTGCTGCATAGAGGCAGTTACTTAGGTTTATCAAATTAGCATTAGCATAAAACTCAGTTAAAATGCTAGAAAATATTTGGGGATTTGGGCTTGCCCCAGCTATAGCAATAATACGGTCTATTAAGCGTTTATCATTAGCTGGCACGCGCTTAATTAAGCGCATTATCGTATTATAGTCAGCCGAAATAATTGCTATTTCTATAGAAGAACGCCCACTGTGCCGATAAAGTTTGAAGTTAACCTCTTCTTCTACAGTTTCTTCAAGCTTATAGTCACTTGTATTACAAGTTAAATATTTACTAACTTCAGGCTTTTTGTGTATCATGGCAAAATCCAGCGCATTGCGGCCGCGCTTATCAAGGAAGCTCATACTATCGGCACCGAAATTTACCAGTAATTTGACTATTTTTAAGTTGCCGTGCTTTGCGGCAAGATGTAAAGGAGTCATCCCCATAGCATCTTCACAATTGCAGTTAAGACCAAGGCTGATGGCATAAAATACGGTTTTCTCATCCTGAGAGATTACTGCATTATGTAAAATAGACTGCTTTCGAAAACCATTTGTGGCATAAATATCAGCCCCCATTTTTACAAGATATTCAGCTATTAGCAGATTTCCTTCTCTAAAAGCCATGCCAAGACAAGTTTTCTGGGCATTAGTTTTATGGTTGATTTGATATTTATGGTTTTCAACTAGAAGTTTAACAATCTCAATTGACTTGTTTTTAATTGCTAAAAACATAATTGTCATACCATCTTGCGCTTCTTGATACAGATTGATATTCTTTGCCACAAGATAGTTTATCAAAGCAATATTACTTGCCATAACCGCAATAAACATTGGAGTATATCCAGTTGCAATTGATCTTGTATTGATATCTACATTAAATTCATCAATTAACTTCTCTACGGAGCTTGCGTCCATTATTTTCATTAAAAAATGGATATAAGATAAGTCCGTAGGAGCATAATTAGTTAATTCTTCCTTAGAGCATCTTTGCAATAAAAACCTAAGTACATCAATTCTACATTCAATTGCTGCAATTTCTAGTAATGTGACATTTATGTTCTGCGAACCTAAAACATAGCTTATTTGCAGGGTAGCTGGAAGCTGATATTGATCAAGTATTTCTTGAATAGCTCTTAGATCCCCAGCCTCAATAAGGCTGATTAACCTAGAGCTAATTTCAGACATTTTATGCTGAAATACAAACTCTCGAATCCAGTTAGGGGCCAACTCTATCGCTTTTTTCCCTGAATTATTAAGCATATCACAATCATTTAGACTATTAGATAGTAATGTAGAAACACAATTACCATCTCCTTTAATGCATGCCAGGTGTAATGGTGTATTACCAGCAATATCAGGAGTATTAAAAGTTGGATATTTAGGTATCAATAACTCGAGAATTTCATGCCTGCCAAATTTAATAGCATTAGTAAGTAATTGAATGTCCCGCTCAGGCTCAAACCCGATATTAAACAGCAATTTACAAAGCACGACGTTGTTAATTCGAATCGCTGTATTAAATAAAGCTACGGCATGTTCAAGAACTAACTCGCGATAATTAGGCCGGTGCTGCAATATTTCCGTTATGACTTCATTTTTAAAATTAGCTACTGCAAAATCTAGAATTTCGCCTAAATCACCTAGCTCATACTTAAATAACAGTCTAATAACATGAAAAGCGTTATTCTTTATTGCATAAAAGATCGGTAGCTGATCTTGACTGTTTTTTTGGTTAAATTTAGCACCATAACCGATTAAGCTAATAATTGTATCGATATTACCCTGAGTAAAAGCTAAATCAATTGCCCGCAGCTGTTGAGCTTCATCAATTATACAATTAACATCAAACCTATGGATAAGGAGCAAATTCTTGATAATTTCGCTATCATTATTTTCCACTAGCGGATAAAAGATATGGCGACCATTCATTGATACCGGATTTATTCCTTTGGCCAACAACTGTTTAATTAAAAGCTGGTTACCGCTCTCTGCCGCAAGATAGAGTAAATTTTTACCATCACAGGTCGTAATAGTTAAATCTGCGTCCTGACTTTTAAAATATGCCGTGTAAATTAAAGGTAGATTATTCCGAACAGCAAATTGAATTAAGCTATATTCTTTAAATTGATAATTATCTTGGCTGCAAGCTTTAAAAGGCAATTCATGGTAGTCAAATGGGTTCTTAACTATTTTCAGCAAAATTGCCAATACCAATTTAGCTTTATATTTGAGTACCAGACGGTATACTTTATCTTTATTCTCTGTCAGATAGTCTCTGGTAACTTTATTCAAGCTATCTTTGGAATTTATCAATTCGCGTAAAATTATGGCCTGATCCGAAATACACAGGTATTCCAGATAATTTGCTGGTATATTATCTATAGGATCTTTGACCAGCATTTCCGTTACTAGTGCAGGCATAACTTTAATTATTTTCTGTGCTAATTCCCAATAGCCTAATCCACAAATTAGTTTAAAGTTAGCAATGTCCACCTCGCTATTAAGATTTAATTGATATTTATTTCTTTTTAAGATTATATTGGCTAACTCCAACTCTTTTGCTTTTAAAAGATAACTTAACGCATTATTGCCGTTTACTATAATGTTTAAATCTGCCCCCTTAGCGATTAGGTATTTAGCAACTTCATAGTGCCCATTTACAATTGATAAATTTAGAGCGGTTAATCCACTTGAATCTTTAATATCTATTTGACCAATAGCCCTCACAAGTAATTTCGCTACCTCCAAATTACCATTCTCAGCAGCGATATGTAATGGTATTTTCCCATCACGATTCATTGCTTTAGGGTCTGCTCCTTTTTTTATCAATTGCTCGACTACGTCAGGATAGTTTAATTGAGTTACCAAGTGCAGTAACGTATTGCCATTTTCAATTTTAAAAGTGATATTGATATTATATTGCCTTAATAAAAATTCACCGATTGCTTTATGGCCGTTAAAAAATGCAGTATAGATTAGCGGAATTCCACTTATCCCGGCTTCATTGATATTAAAGCTTGGGATCTCACTTAATTCTAATATGTTTACATTCAGACATGAATTAATATATCGTTTTACAATATTAATTTTATTGTGAACTACTGCCAAGTATAAACCACTTTCTCGATTAATGTTTAATGCTTCCCAATAATTTTTTGGCGTAGCCTTTAATAACTCTTCGAAACCAAGCATACAAATTAAATGAATTGGCCTTTCACCAAATCTATTAAAACTTTCATGCAGCTCTTGATTAGTCACCAGTAATTTATAAAGTTCAAGATTATTACGCATAACAGCTAGATGTAGAATATTATTACCATATGCATCTGTTTTTAGGATACTTCTACCATATAAATTTTGCATAAGTTCCTTAATTTCTTGTAACTGCTCTGGCGATGCTGGTGCTGATGCAAGTTCTATCAGTCTGATTTCAGTTGCGGTCTGAGCCATATTTTCATTAATTACACTATTTTCAATTAAATTTAGGCTATCTTGGTTAAGTTCAGTATGGCTAATATAAAATGCATTATAATAGCTTCCATTAATGCTTACAGATTGGATACTCCGCTCCGTAAATTTTGTCGGTTCTTTAAGTTTGCTTTCCGTTAGCGCTGCGTTAATTTTTCTAGGAATTGCTGATTTTTTTATAGGCATTGAATCAAGAGCGAAGCCAGTTCCCCCATTAATTTTTACCGAATCATTTTCATTGGCAAACCTAATTCCTAATACTTCTTTTTTTAACTTTGGTAAATTAAATTCAATATTTTCACTAATTTTCTGATCTGTAGGATCAACAATAATATTTATTGAAATTGTAGTCGATTCAGAAAGCTTCTCTTCTAGTTCTCTTTTGCGCGCTTGTTCTTCAGTAATAGCGCTACTTATTTTGTTTACCTTTTCATTAACTTCCTTTCGGATTTCTCCAATTAACTTATTAAATTTTTCATCATATATACTTACTAAATAAGCTGGAATAGATCGTTTTGCTTGATTATTTTGCCAGGTAAGCTCTGCAATGTGATTATTCATTTGTTCACGGATACTCGTGCTAATATTATCGAGCTCAGTAATATTATGATTTGCTTGTATAACTGCTGAAGTTAGTTTAGTTACAATTTCTTTAGTGGCTTCAGAATTAACCTCTTCGCGGATAGAGTCAAGTGTTTGCACTACCTTAGCATAATACATGGATACTATTATGTTAATTTCTAACTCAGTAAATTTAAAAGCTTTAAGTAATAGCACCTCTTTTAGCGACTGGGTTAAGATACTTTGTAATTCAGGAGTTAGGTTCTCTACCTTGTCGCTTAATAGTCTATTTAACTGATTTCTATGCTCTTTACTCAGCCCTTTTACTAAATCCCAAAAGGTTATTTTTGATCTCTCAACCTTATAACTATGCCTAGGATACGGTGGAAAGTAGCCCGGGCATTTAAGCGCTGAATTTACTTTGTGTCTGGTGAGCTTAGGCGCCAATTGCTGTTTTTTAAGGCTATTAAAATAATAAGCCAATCCACAGATTAGTTCTAATTTAGCAAAATATTTGCTAAACATTGGGATTTGGGAAAAATTAACTTTGATATCTTCAGCCGTCTTACGACAAAAATGATCAACAATTTTATACTCATGTGACTCCTGATATATATCTAAATCGCCTATCGCTTCTCTACGTAATTCAATGGTGTAAAATACATCAAAATCGCCATTAAAAACTATGGTATCTCCAGACTTCTCAATACTATTTTGTTTAGCAATTATCCTAAAAGATATTTGGAATCGTTGTAAAAGTTGTTTATTGGAGCTAATTTCACTGGTTTCATTATATTTATATTGTTCAACATTAAATTCTTCCAGCCGGTCGGTCAATGATACATACTCTTTGCCATTTTGGATTGAACTTTTATATAAACTCTCCATCGATTTAATAAATGGTTTGAGTATTCCAGGATCTTTTTTCCAACTCTGATAGTTATCGATAAAACCGAAAAGGTCATTTTCAGTAAAATATCCACCGTTTAAATATCCTTTCATGAAATAATCGAGCATACCAATTACCTGTCCAACCAGTGTATTTTGGAATACCGGATGGATAACCGAATACAGTGATCCATCTGAATTAAAATGTAGACTATAAAACGGATTGGTATCAAAGATATAGCTGGCTATCGCCATTTCGCGGATTAATTGATCTAATTCATCCTGCGGGATTTGATCTATCCCATATTTACGTGGAAAAGCCAGATAATATCCTTTTGCAGTTAAGTCATATAGATCATCATTATTAAAGTCAACCATAATTGCATTTGGCCCAAGTATCGCCACCCCGCCAATATCCCCGGCATTACCGGCAGCTTTGGCTATCTGGTTATTGGGGTTAGATGAATTATACGAATCAGCTAAGCCATTTTGGTTAACATGGTTCTCAAAGCTTCCCGAAGACCCGCCAGAGCCTGGTTTATTATTACCGCCACCTCCACCACCCCCGCCCCCACCAGGACCGTTGCCATCCGGGTCGCCATTTGGCCCACGACCTTTAGTATAATCAGGAAGCTGCTTACATTCTTTCATCTTGATTTTACCCCAAGCCGGATCATTTGGATTAAGCGGGAATTTCAGCTTATCAAATTGGCCGTTGGCATTTTTGGCGTGCTTATACATTACATCTACGTGGGCAGGCTCAGTCCGGTGACCACTCTGCTTTGTAGGATCTAAAACTATATCAATTTTTTGATCTTTAAAATGGTATACGCCACGCCCATAATCGCCACGCTTTTCTTCCTTCGTTGCCTTTAAAAATTGACCAGTACAAGGATCTTTAAAGCCATTTTTAAGCATATTATTCACTTGTTCAAATGATTTTCCCGCGAATGGATTATTTTTATCCGTAACCAGATAATGGGTATATTTATCTTTTGCCGCAGCTAGATAAGGGAAAACTAAGGCTCTACATTTATCTTTATTGAATACGGTAACAAATGACTCGGGGCGTTGCACTATTTGCCAAACCTGCTCATCGCTAAGCGGCTGCTGGGTTAGCCCATTTAGAATATTCTCACCTATCAGGTTAATCTGCTTACCATTATTGGTAATAATACCGGCAATTAATGAGTGCTTAGTGTTAAAATATAGTCCAATAGTATTGCCATCACTATCGGTATATGGCCGCTGGAGGATAAAGAGATCAGTCGATTTTTGGTTATTTAGTGGTAGACATTTATCAGTTATTAATTTATTAATTTGTTTTACGTTTGAAAACCCATAGCTATTGGTATACATTCCATCTTCTCCGATAATAGATTATTAAATAGTTGCATTACTTCACAATTTATTTACTCTTCACAATAATAATCACGATATTTTTCTATTTCATAGACAAATAATTCACGTAACAGGCAATTATTTACTGATCCATATCTA